>ERZ1026878.10-NODE-10-length-202406-cov-21.291049_pt1 | contig 202406 bp, 205 predicted proteins | sample MGYA00380169_ERZ1026878 | MGnify/ENA primary metagenome ERZ1026878 (study PRJEB33269, sample SAMEA4719805) | human gut metagenome | biome: human-associated habitat; feature: organic feature; material: feces | place: Cameroon | collected 2013-10 ...
GAATAGCAATTTAAGCAATATTACCTTAAATGCAAGTGGTTGGACTGGAAGCTCGGCGCCTTATTCATATAAGATTTCGAACTCCAAAATCGCTGCATCTAATATGCTGGATTTAATTATCAATGCGAATACACAGACCTTAGTGGATGCTTTGGGTAGTTATCGAATCAGCGGATATTCTCAGAGTGCTGGTTCCGTAACAATCTTTGCGTGGGGTGAGAAGCCAAGTATCAACTTATCTGCAACACTCGTTGTGAGAGGAGGTCTGTAGAATGCCTCTAAATATGAATACAGTCGGTACTGGAACTGGTATTGGTGGTGGATCTGGAAATGAAGAATCCGTGTATGGTTCTCCACGTACTGAAATTGTGGATAATTCTACGAAATTTGATATAAGTTCAGTCAAAGTAGGAAAATCCATTAAAACTATATATTCCCCAATCTATAGCGTTTTTGGACATGATTCTACATATATGTACCAACTCAGTAACGGCAATTTGAATGCTATTTATCGTGTACAAATGAAAGTTAATACTAATAATCAATTTGATGAATCCTCGCATACATCTACAGCAATAATTCAATCATCAAGTTACATGTATGACTCCGCTGTTATTGTAGGTAAATATATTTATTATACAGAAAATCATGGTAGTTCATTTTCTGCATATAGTTATTTATATAAATATAATATAGAAACTGGCACGAAAACTAAATTACTAGAAAAGTCACTCGGAGAAATACTTGGGTGGTCTACCAGTACAGCTAGTTCTGGTATGTGTGATATATTCTCGTATTCGCATGTTGAATTAGATGGATCTACATACCTAGTATTTCTATGTAAAAATTCATCATACTCGGATAATCAATCATATCAAGTAATATTTATACGAGACAATCCATCATCTGGTTGTAGCGTTATTGGATATTCTCAAAGCAGTAGTGTATTAACTTTTTCAACTGCGAGTAACACGATGGCCAAAGGAACTGGTTTTAAAAGAGTATATAGTGCAAATAACCAAAACATGGGGATAGTAGATGTCGTCGATGATGGCGAATACTATAACATATATTTTGGTAATTTATACATGTATAATGAGTACTACAATTATGGATCTTTGTGGGGTACTTCCTTCGATATGTATCGTGATAACTGGAAGATGCAGATCGGGAAAACAACAAATACTGTGGCACTTACCCAAGTTTCATCAACTAAGATTGAAACTATGAAAGCTTCTAATACAATAAAACGGCTTCAGTATTCATATCCTCAAGGAACAACTGTATACATTACCGCTGGGGATGAAATGGAATATGTTAACACAAGTATATATTATGGTGGCTATTTTGGAAATGTATATGTCTATCATGAAGGAAAGAATTCGTACGATATAATGAAAGTTGCCAATCGTGATATTAGCGAAATAAGTACACGAGATGATGGAAAATTCGAATCAAATTCAACAACCTCTATGTGGGCGTTATATCCATGTCAATATCGTGATATTCTTATTATTACGTATGCATACAATGATGATGGTGACAATTGGTCGTATGTATATCCTATCGATTTCACCAAAACATCCGTCGATACGGATGGCGCGTATACTAAAGTAAGTTGGATGTTTAACAAAGGTGATACTGTTATTTGTGACAGTGGAATCATATCGTATACATACAACGGTACAACGACTTCAGTTAACACTAGCACTTATAGAATCACAGCTGCCGGGACATATGAATTCAAACTTAAATTAAAAACTGCTGGTGAGCAATCCAGTTTTATTATTCAAACATCCGGAGGGGCGATTGTGTGCCCAGGTATTAAGTTTATCGATGATACCCACGTATCTGGGTATTTCATCAAAGGTTTAAAAATCAACGGTACTGAAATCACAACGACAGGGTACCAAACAGTAACAGGTACATTTAACGGTCGTGTGACTATTTCTAAATAAGGAGGAACACCATGGAAAAGATCAATAGCGGTTACCATACAGAAAACGGTACCGAACTTTGGTACACAATCAATGATAATGGATTCGATATCTATTTTGGAGAAAATGCGAAATATCCAAGCATTTCACAGCCAGAACCATACATCCCATATCCAAATCTCTCATATGAAGAGAATGCGAAAAAGATGTGCGAATCTATGCATAGCGATGGCACGGAAAAACCACCAAAAACGGTTGAAGACAGGCTTACAGATATTGAAGCTAATGTTGATTATCTGATGCTGCTTAACGATGCTGATTCTGCAACTGAAGAAGAGACCAAATAAAAATAAAGGACTACGACGTTCTTGTCGTAGTCCTTTATTTCAATTAATACATATCTGCAATTTTTGTTTTTGTTAACTTAAATAAACGGTTTATCTTCCGCTGTATCTTCATGGTTCCATTTACGCATGCACGGAATCTTCTATGTTTAACTTCGTAAAATGGTAACCAGTCTTTAAATCCAGTCATCGCGTAAACGCTCAAAGCTTCACTACTCATAGGGTATAGTCCAACACTCTTGATATATTGCCTACGCTTTTCTTTGATTTTCTTTCGACGAATTCGTTTATTCATATATTACTCCTATGCCGGTAAAAACAGTGGTGGTACTAAAGCATCATATCGTTCGCACATCGACATATAGTACAAGCTATATGCCATGCAGGTATCTCCATAGTTGAGATACGGATGTTGAATCCCTGGATCGTTATTGTGTGCAATCATATATTTTGCAATTGCACGTTTTCGCTTCGTAAATCTAAAGTTGTAACGCAAGAAATATCGTACGGCGGCATCGATCCCCATAGGTGAACAAACCTCAACCGGGCAAATATCTTTCAATTTGTAATACTTTGTCATCGTTGGCGCTACTATCGACTGATTTAAAAGTTTCATTTTCACATGTTTCTTTTTGATTCGTTTGTTCATTTAATTCTCCTCGTCTTCGTAATCAGACTCGTTATATAAGGTTTCTGCATTTTTAATCATATATTTCTGAAGTTTCTCGTATGCTCTTGTCTGAGAGTCTACATCAAAACCTCTATAACGTACACGCGCCGGAAAGACTCTAAACTCATCTCCGTCTTTGGCATATGTAAGTGCCCAACCAAAGATATGTAAGAATTGATTGGTGATTTGTACCAGTCCCGTATTTCGGAACTCATCCCAACTTTTCTCCACAGGAAGCCATTCATCTGATACACTGTTGTCATCAATAGGTTTCATGTTTTCCGTCATTTTCAAAGTCTTACCTATCTTATTCTCAAAGTCGTCCATACCATCAAGAATTTCATGCGTCAATTTTATGATCTCTTCCGTCTGTTCATCGTTTGGAAACCAGACTGGATTTACCTGTAAACAAGCATTGGTGACTGCCGTCTTATATTTTTTCTCATATCCATCTTTATCTGCTGGATTGACACATTTTCGATCCACTCGATAGATATGATCAACGATGATACACTTGTATACATTTTTTATGAATGTGAAAAATGTCATTTTTGTAATCAACCCATTCTCCATGCACTCACGATACATATCGCACAGAAGCTGATCATTATAACGCATAAAGTCGTTATATTGATTCGGAACGGTTGGATCATCAATCAGTTTCTGGATTTCATCGATTACATATTCGGTCTTTATCGTTGTTGTCGGTTGTATTAGACGATTCATAACTTCCATAATTACTTTATCAGTGGTTCCAAAATAACTATTACGTATAGATATAAACCTGTTATATATGGTAGCACTTATTCCATGTTCCATCTCTTCTACTAGATTCTCGGCGTTAATACATATAGAATACTTCGTAATATGTGCCTCTCTTGCTAAAAGCTCCAATAAGAAGATTTCAAAGCCGTCCCATAACATAAGGGGGTATCCAAACACTTGACGGTAAGCATTGAAGTTATGAATTATTATATATACGATATCTGATCGATACATATGTTGGATTTCCGCTGTGACAGGTTTTATTGATCTGGATGTTTCTAATTGCAGTGCACACCGTTCTTTGTTTGCTTCCATATAAGGTTTGTAAATCTCAATTATTGGTCTATCTAAGAGCTGATCGATGATACTCGTATCAACTTCAGGATCAATCTTTGGTTTCTCCACGATCTTTGGTTGTGGTTTTGGTTTCTTTTTGAAAAATTCTAACATCGGATTTGTTCCCCTTTCTAAATTAGATCTCGCCCTTCAGCGTATTTTTGGTCATCAGACCAGTGGTTACCAAATCACTGCTTAAGCCCATCGACAATAAGTATACGTTAACGGTATTCAATGTCGTCTTATTCTCAACGTTGCTTTCACTTTCATCGATTCGGTAGTAACCTTTAGTACTAATGTCGCGCTGCATCTGGTTCTTCATGACCATATCGTCAGATCTCGGACCATTTAACTCTCTTAAGCAGTTCGTTAATCCCATACTGATCAGCATCGTATTTTCAAGGTCAGAGCTTCGACCATTTTTATCATCACCAACTAACTGGTTGGTGATTGGAGACCTGGTATGAATATTGGTACTAAGACCGTTTTTGTGCATAACGGTCTGCTGGGTACGCTTAATATTTAAGAAGATGCTAGGTACCGGTAACGGCGTTCTTACGATGTTTTCTTTATCCATCGTAATATTCGGTAAATAGATATACTCAAATAATGGGATGTTAAACGCCTTACTGGTTCGATTTAATGCATCCATGTTAATTGGAGCATCGTAGTCTACGGTATGTAGCTGTAAGTAGGCTTTCGGATCTGCAAAGAATCCTTTAAACCATCTTCCAAACTCTTCGTCACTCATCCCTTCGAACCGATCCCGGTAGAACTTTTCATTCATACCGGAAGGGTCAATCATCTTAAAAAACTTAAAGATTGCATCCTGCATTTCTTTTCGTTTTGCTGGAGTCATGGTAGCCATCAGTCTTCACCTCCAAAGATAAAATGATAGTAGTTATCAGACTTATCATATCCAAACTGAATAATCTGTCGATCCTGGTTTTTCGTTTCTGCAATTCCAATACCAAAGACATCTTTACTCTCATTTACTTGGAATAAGACAAAGATTCCAAGTCCCGGTACGTATACCGCATAACGAATTTCTTCACCACTGTAACCATCAACCGCTGGTTTAATCATCTTACAAAGATCCACTTCTTTTTCCGATTTTAAGAACATCAATGCTTCTGGTTCGATCTGGAAGTTAACTCCACTTGTATTCATATACTGACGAATCAGATCACTGTCAATCTTCTCAACCGCATACATAAAATCAGAGTTGATCTGGGTTCTAGCACCGTCTCTGGTCATCAGTTTCTGGTCAGAGAAGTATCCATTGCCAGTAATGATCCATCCATTCCACTCAACGTCGATGCTCTTATTAGAGATATGGTCTCTATAACGGTTAAACTCATCTGTCATTGGCATTGCTTTCAAGAACGCAGAATTTGGATGCAACTGATCTAAGATTGCAAAGTAATCTGGCTTGGTTTCTACCATACGGTAAATATCAGTCCGGATTTGACTGGTGACATGAATATTACACATATCTTCGATATACGTAGTGAACGGTCGCATATCCCGATCCATGATTTCATCGTTTTGTTTATGAATCGCTTTCATGAATAAGTAGATGATGCTTTCTACAGTCTTCATGAAGTGACCAATGTTACGCATATTACATCCACGCATAGTCTGAACTTCTGTAAAGAACATCTGAATCAGCATCTCTAAGTAACTGCCAACAACACCATCAATGGCAACGTCACTACATCCAGCGGTATGAAACTTGTATGGAAGCAACTTCTCAAAAATGGTGTTGGTAATGTCTTTTCTAAAATCTTTTAAGAACTCCAGATACTCACCGGTTGCTGTTCCACGTGGACTTGGATACGCATGCATATCACAAATCAAACCCCAAACGGTTTCACAATCATGTGGATCAATCGTGACACATTCCATAGCCTGCATCAAACGTTCCCCAGTCTGGCGAACATCTGGATGTCTTGGATGGTCCAAACAGCTTTTCTGGATCTCATCTTTTAACATGACGTATTCTTTCCATAACGTCACATCAGCTAACACATCTGTGTGTTGTACGAACTTGTCAATTCCAAGTTCCATTTCGAAGTCATCACAGTATTTATTGTAGACAATCGGACGATTTCCTTTGTCGATCCATTTCTGTAAGACTTCATGATAAAAAGAAATTGCAACGGGTGTTCTACGTTCACTCTCCGGGAAATTCTGGTAATGGTTTAACATATCCATTCCACGTTCCACGTTGATATGATCTGTAGAATACCGCGTTGCAAGTATATTGGTTGTATTCATATATTAAATACTCCTTTCGAAGTTATATTATTTACTTGAATAATAGGAATGGAGGCGATACATATAATGCGTTCCGAAAGTATCCTTTCTTGATTTTGTAATCTTACTCCGCATCCAAATATTTTATTTAAAGTACCATATAATTCCAGTGTATCGCCTCTTAGAAAAACGTTACGGGTATTTTAATAACTCATAACAATCTTTTTTCTGTCCTCTTCCGGTTCAAGTGCGCGGTCTTTTGCTTTTTGTAAGTAGTCCAGTAAGGACATATAGTTCTTATCAACGATCTTTAAGTAATCAAAGGTATTCTTGTTACCAGCCATTACTTGGTCTTTGAGTTTTTCTTTGACTACATCAACCGCTTGGATCTTATGATGCATATTTTCATGTGTCTTGATTTCCAATTCCAATCCCAACGAAGGGATAAAAAAATCCGGGATATAGAAATGCTTTTCTCCGTTGTAGATATAGTAGTATGTATGGGGTGATGGCGCCATTAAATCATTTGGGTCCATTTCCATACACTCATCCATAAACTTCAGGAAATCAAGTTCGTATGTACCAGTATAAGGGAACTTGTGTATATGATCCGACCAGACGTATTCACCGCTGATGGATCGATTTGCAAGCATAATTTTTTGTTGCTCTGGGTCGTTTAAGAGGGTGGTCTTTCCATATCGGTTGATCATACGTTTCTTAAAAGTCTCACGGTATTTTTCCTTACAAGTAGGATTCTCACAGAATCGCTTGTATTTTCCAGTGGCTTCGTTCCAACCAGTCGGATTACCACAGATTACACAACGACCAGCGTTCTTACCGGTACGTAAAAAATACACATATTGATCAGTGACCATATCTGTTGGAACCAGATCGGCATGTTTGCGATCAATATGTGTGATTAAGTGCTGTCCATCTTGAGCAATGTGGTCACAAAACGGACACTTCATTTTTTTGGTTCTAGGCATAAATGTTACACCTCCTAAGGGTTTCCGCTTACATCACTGTTTTCAGGTTCAAATGGTATATCTTATTTTAGATTTCGGCACTACCACATTTCCTTAAAACCCATAAAGGGGGTCAAACTATGAGTGACACTTTGGAACAACAGAACCCATCGTTTGCCCTAAATGACTTCGACGAGGTAAAGCTCTATACGTCTGATGAATCTATCGTAAGAGATTTACTTTTGTTATTATTTGGCAAACCTGGATTCTATCCATCCCAACCAGGACTTGGGATGTATATTCAGCAATATCTTTATGAGTTTGAAGACGGCATTGATACGAACGCAATCAAAGTAGAACTGGCGATGCAGTGCTCTGAGTTTTTACCACTGGTAGAATCTGGTGACATTGATGTACAAGTGGATCAGTGGAATGGAAGACCTCTATTGGTATTCATTCTCCCAACGATTCATAATACCTCAGATGCCCAGTTGGTCTTAGGAGTAACTGTCTTGGAAAACGGCGAGATGCAGTTCAACTTCGTCATCAACGATAAGGAACAAGAAATTTAGCTTAAAAGGAGAATCACACATGGCAGAAAACATGAACGAAAACTGTGGCTTAAATACCGGTATGGATCTCTCATCCTACATGGTTACCGCCAAAGCAGATAAAGAAGAAACCGCTGCAAAAGAAACACCAACTCCAGCACCTGTACAGCAGGAAAAGAGTCCTTTGGATCAGATGTTAGAGAAACAGCAGTCTGAAGGTCACGGAATGGTGATCAATAAAGACACCTACAAAGCGGAGGAAGAAGAAAAGAAACTCCGTAATCCAATTGATTCCATCGAACGTGAAGAGGGAATCAAGGAACGTATGAACGAAGAGGATCAGAAATTAATCAACCGTAAAGCAGTTGTTCTGATTCGTAGACCACAAAACCCAGCAGAATACGCACGTGTCGATTATGAGTTAGAGAGCTTAAAATACGACGCAGATGGAAAGCCGTACTGGGATATGAAGGATACCGACAATCTCGGAAACGAGGTTAACGATCCACCACAGTACTTCATCATCCGTACTGCAGAATATGGAGAATATGATCCGCAGACAGAAGCACTGTACTCTCTTGGTAAGAAGCCAGAAGAGGTTATGAAAGCTAAAGCGGATGGAACCATTACAAAACAGCTGGAAGACGATACATTCGAAGAGCCAGCTGATAAGATCGAAGAAGAGAAAAAACTTGTTCAGATCTTAATTGACAAAACTGGATATGGAAAGAAACCGATCGAGTTCACCTCAGATGAGAAGAAAACCATCTATGAATCCGATCAGATTCTTCTTACCTCCACAAAGAAATTTGACATCGCATCCATCAAGATCAACGTCAATAACCCAGATGCACCAAAGAAAACCTTCCAGGCAACTGCAGTAGAGCATCAGCTTTCTGATTCTCATACAGCAGTAGCATTCCCACTTTCCGGATTCCATGGACAGGTTTCTGGTATGAGTTACGGTGAGATGCGTGACATCTGTCTGGATCCAGATATGATCGGATTTAACAATGTCAGAAAACAGATCAGCGTGTTCTACAACAAGCTGAAGAATCTCTCTTGCCAGCCATTTAAAGACATTGATGATTTCATGAAGCATTTTGCATTCAATGATTTCAATATGGGACTTTATGCACTGTATGTATCCACATTCCCAGAAATGCAGGGTATTACCTTAACATGTGGAAACAAGAGCTGTGGCCGTGAATTTGAGCATCAGTTCAATACAAGATCCATTATTCAGTTCAACCACTGTCCTGATGCTTGGTTAACACGTTACAAAGAACTGGTTTCTGCATCTCCATATGATTATGAGAGACTCGTAAAAGAAGCACCAGTAAATAATCTTACTTATATCCAGCTTCCATTTAGCGGATACGTAGTTGGTATTGGTGTTGTAACCCTGTACGATTACTTGTACAAACTGATTCCGGTTAATGATCCAACTGAGTTTAGAAGACTCTTTGGTGAGAACCCGAACCGTGAATCCTTAAATTACCTTTCCACTTGTCTGTATGTCAGAGAAGTTCTTGTACCAGACGGATCTGGAAGCTATGATAAATACGAAGACTTGAAAGACGTCTTAGATGTATTAAACAGCTTACAGCCTGAAGAAGTGAAACTCGTTACTTCTTTAGCTGATGATATTCGTTATAAATCTGAACCGTTTATCGGTGTCGAAAACGTGGTATGCCCGAACTGTGGTGCAAAGACCAGACTGGTTCCGCTTGACGTTTCTAACCTGCTTTTTCTTGCCCGCGAAACGCTGCAGAATACAACCGTCGATGTGTCGAAATGGCGTCCAATGTAGACATCTGGTTGACTTTCTTCAAAGGACAGCTGACGCTGCATGAAATTATGTATGAAATGAGCTACAAGCGCCTGATGGAGCTTGTAGAAGCTCGTTCCAAACGAATGCTTGAAGAACAAAAACAGATGGAAAAAGGACATTAAAAGATCCTGCGTTTCGCGTACGTTAGGTGAGAAACCTCAAAAACCAAGCAAGGGGTACCAACATGAAAAAAATGAAATCGACTTTACCGTCCTTTGCGGAATCAATCAGTAATGGAAAAATCGAAGAATTAGAAGATCTGATGTGTACACATTATGATGAATTCTTGATGATCTTTCATCTGCTGAAGGATTCTGTGGACGATATCTCCAGATTAGAATACAAAGAAAAATCTGATGGCAAGCTGACCATCCATGTACATACCATCACCATTAAAGGTGCAGAAGATATCAAGAAATCTGCATCCAAACTTCTAAAAGAAATTGAAGATTCTACTTGTGATGGAGAAATCTCTGTGATGGCAAACGTCGTCAAAATCAAATTAACGAAGAAATAAGAAGAAGGACTGAGATAATTCTCAGTCCTTCTTTTAATACCCATACATCTGATGATAGTCGATGACATCACCAGAATATGAAAAGGTAGCCTTATTATTGATTGCTCGCTGAATGGGCGTATTATTCCCGCCTTCTTTTGGGACAATGGCATATGCCATTCGATTTAAGCTATCATAATTTGAGGATATCACGTGAGTCGCATATTCTTCAGTGGCTCCTTCAGTTGGGTCACCAACGATTTCATAATCTCCGTCATATCCAGTTAAGATCATGCATTTTGTTCGGGTATCCCACGTAAAAAGTTCCCCAGCCTCTGTCGTGTGCCAAGAATCCCCCTGCGCATCTTCATATTTCCCGAGCGTTGTCCAAATGCATACTGGAACGTTACGACCTAAGATTAAATCGTCCAACTGCTCAATGGATTGATTCTTTAAGTTCAATACCGTATAGGAAGCATCGTACTCACGTAAGAATCGACTCACGGCGTTCATCATCACATCGACATAACCTCCGTTGGTTCCGGTATCCGATCTTGGATCCCCGGTGAATGCGTCGATGGGATGATCCCCATATAATTGTCCATCATTTTTTGTTTCTAATTCACCAGTTACAACATACTCGGAAATGAACTCTTCCGTATCGATATAAAAACCAGCATACTGTAATAATGCCTGTGCACAAGCTACTTCATCAGAGCTACGTGTATCTGGAAAATAGATATCCATCTTAAAGTTGTTGTCTCGTTCCGCACGACTAACAGGCGTCTGGTTCATGAAAAAAGAAAGATAATCTGTTCTTGGGGTTGGTGTAGGGGTAGTTGTTGGTGGGGTTAAGGGCGCCACCAACTCGCGCCCTAAACTCACCGGTGTTGTTACTTCTTTGGTTTCTTGATTCTCTCGTCTCTCCATGATGTGGGCAAACCACAATGCAGAGACGGTGATAATTACAAGCATAATAAATGCAGTGATCCATAAGAATCTAAGAGCTTTTTCATGTTCATTAATCTGGCCATGTGATTGCATGTTTTAATCCTCTCGCTTTCCGTTGTTTAGCATATGTTATCATCGTGTCTTCCAATGGATTCAGTTTCGCACGATCTCGAAGTAATGTAGTTAAAAAGCTGTAATCATACCCTGAATGAAGTCGTCCATATATGGAATTTGGCATTAGGGTATATATGGAAATATCATAAGAACTTCTTTGCGGTCTCATTGTTGCTGAATACAGCTCGGCTATAAAGAACTGATGAACTTCTCGTGGATTTCTAACGATCATATGATCAAATACGAGGTAATCCATATGTGTCCAGTAACACCTCACTAATTCATTGAATGATCGAAACAGATCGAAACACCGATCGATAAATCCCCTTGGCATATGTAACATGCCGTCTGCATGACTGATAATAAGTTCTGGTTTCATATATGCAAATTCTTCTGGAATTGGTTCGTGCTTACGTGATGGTTTTGGCTCTTTTCCAGATAATCCCAGTTTCTTTCGTGCTTCCCACACTTTTGAATCTACGATATAATTAAGGACATTATTCATGTCTGGTTCTTCCATATAATAGGACATTAACAGTTCCATGGATGGTCTTGTATAGTCCCATCCATAATTGAAATAGTAATAATTACAGCATCCAGTTACGATATTTATCATTAAAGTTAATGGATGTACATATACAAAATCATACCAGCAATCATTTTGTAATTTACTGATTTTATTACCAAGATACTCGTGACTGTACATGTATTTATAGTCCGGAACTGATGAGCCAGCCTTATCACAACGAAACGTCATAGTTCGGTCATTTAAGAAGTTCGGAGCATTAATCTTATCTTCGGTTGCCACGAATGGACGAGGTACGATATTGTCGAGATTCACATATTTACGGAAATCGTAATGTACATATACTTTCAGGTTATCTGTATATCCAAAATAATAAGTCATGAATAATACCATAATCTGTATTGGTACAATACATAAGATAGATGGATCAATAAAATGGCAAATATGGAATGCAACGGTTGCTACGTTTCTTTCATTTACGGTACTAAGTTGACCTTGTGTCACATCAAAGATCGGATGTTCTTTCGTTACTTCACTAATGGATTTAACCAGGTCTTTGTCTCTGCACATCGCAAATAATAACTGATTTGCAAATACAGCACCAGCTCTTGCATCCATTTTTGGGTGTCCATTAACGGCCCAATGGGAATCATTTCCACGTGGACCAAAGGTGATTGTCGGTGCTGGCTTGTCTGGAATACCTTTAGCAAAGATTCCATAAAGGCTGTCCGTTTTCAGTTTACGGTTGGCAATTAACTCCATGCTATTTGAATCAGTGTCGATGTCAGGGCCAAACTGTTCACAAGATCCTATCCATTCGTCTACAAAATTTAATGATTTCATTTCTCATCCCTCCTGTACGGTTTTTAAATGTCTTTGATAACTCTTCTCATTTGGATAATAATCCAACCATCCGCCATCTATTCCCGATGCTTCATTGAGTGTATCGATGTATTCATTTACATCATCCAATGTCCATTCTCTGACATGTTTAATAATGAATTTATAGATATAACTAAGATGGGACTTATCAAATGTGTATCCACAACCAGCAAGGTCAATTAATACTTTAGATATGCTTGGTGTCACATCTAGTCCCACACAAAAAGATATCACTGTTTCGATTTGTATAATTTGAATTTCATCGCGTAAATAACGATAGATCTGTCCAGTACACAAATAACACTTTTCGGACAAGTCTTTTACACTCATTTCTTTCCAATCGAGAATCTTCCAAAGTGCCTGTCCAAATGTTGGATGTTCGCAATTCATATATTTCAAGATATCTGCTACCGCAAAGCTGTTACAAATGTCATTCATAATTTCGTTCATAATATGCCTCCCCGCTACTTATTTGATTTCTCCCATTCAGTTACGATAGCTTCAAGCTTTTTTAGTGTATTACGTATTACATCAGAATTGGAATACTCATACCGTTCCAGTAATGTTTGAATATTGGATGACGATACTTGTGGATACTCTCTGCTAATATCATACATTGCAATTGAAGATGAAGGTATTAACGAAGGCATCCAGTTAACAGTATCCTCATGGTCAATGAGTTCATACATTCCAAGAAGTAACAGAATATTTGCATGTACTAAATCGATTCCTGGTATTTTTAAGATCATCGTGTATAAGACCATATCGTTGTGAAATAGATTCCCATTTCCAAACTCATAATATCCAGCATCTCTGAAAAACATCATAGATTCTTCATAAGTTAATCCAAGACCAATGCAAAATGCAATCATGGTTTCAAATTTTGGTCGGGTTACGCTATTTTGCAAGATACGAGCGATTTGTGCATTGCTAACTCCAGAGCTACAACTTAAGGAATAAATAGTCATTCCTTTCTTATCGATCCATTCTTTTAATAAAGTCCCAACCGGTTTTGTTGGGAGATCAATTGATTTTAAAGATTCTCGTGCTTCTAAAATACGTGCGTAAATATCCATAGTAGTCTCCTTTCATAATAAACGAGGTGAACCCAGATACGGATTCACCTCTTATTTAAATTAAGCGTTTATATGCTCATGTTTGTCAAACTCTTCTAAGAATGACTTCACATAGGCTTTGTTGTAAAATGTCTCTTCGTAGAGTCTTCGTCTGTCTTCCTGACACGATCTTCTATAGTTCTGATCAATTAACCGATCGTATTCTTTGAGTTTATCCATTGGGACTTTCTCATCAAACAACGGATCTACATAAGATGGTTCGTTACGTTTCGTATATAAATCATCAGAGATCATTTGTCGTTTGATGTTCTGGTAGGAAAGTCCAATGTATGGGGATATGTTCTTCTCTAACGCCTGACGAGCCGTAATGATCTGTGGGGAATCCACTGGCACCAGATTTCCGTTCGCATCTTCCACGACTTCATCTAAGTCTGGACGTTTGTACACGTCTGTCATACTACGGATCATACGGTTGATGATCATCTCGGATGAAGTAGCAGTTGCTCCGATACCAGCACTGATTAACAGGTCAAGTAATTTCTGTGCCATACTTGCCATCGTTTCATTATCAATCTGTGCTTTCTTATTGATGAGGTTCATCATGTCATACAACGGTTTTGTCAGCTCGTTGTTCTGAATGGCAACCTCAAAGATCTTTACGTTGTCGTCGACTTCTGAGAATGGAATCACGTTCTTGTTTTTCTTTAAGATGTCAGACGCTTCTTTCGTTACGAAGATTTCTGTATTCTCAGGCTCTCCGTCTTTGTTTAAGGTACAGATGAGTTTGTCTGGCTCTTTTCCAGTTAAGTCACGGATATAAAGTCGACCAGTATCGATCTCTGTATTATATAAGGAATCGTCGTCAAGCTCTGAAATCTTTGTTAAGTCTTTCCTGCTGATATAGATTCCGTAATTGTTAATGTCGTCACCATAGACAGGGTTGTTATTTACGATTGGATAAATCTCTGAGTTGATCAAAGTAAAGAAGTCAGAAAATCCCTCACTAAAGATGATCTCTTCGGAATTAGTTGTTAACAGGTGTTTCGTAGACAACACGTTCTGGTTAATAACCTTAGTCGTTTCCTCTGTCTGGAATGCTGCAATACCGTCGGCGATATCCTCATTGATATTGGCAGTTAAACCAATACATCTTGGACACACTTCATTCTTTAAGCGGCAAGTAATAACAGATCGAAACCAAAGAGTTTGTCCAATCAAGTTGGTATCCTTATTGGCATCCAATACCTGATAGTCCGGATCATCCAAACTAAACTTGTAGTATTTTCCGTTTAGTTTCTGTAAGTGCTTCTTAGTTTTGATTTCATAAGGAATCAGATGTTTGGATCCACAGTCTGCAACCGTTTTACTCATAGATAAGGTACGTGCAAGCAGTGTTAAAGATTTACCGAAGTATCCGGCGTTACCCATAACTCGCTTGTTGGTAACCATAGATTTACGAGCACCTGTACCATCAATGTAAAGGTAAGCTGGACGATCAAGACCACCCTTAATGGTAGATGTCTGAATTGGGATCGGAATCGTATTTCCCTCCAGAGATGGTTTTAATCCCTCGGCGATCATAAACTCGGAAAGCTGTTTGTGTTTGATACCAGTACCGGAACGTAAGATGATACCGATGGTATTCTCTTTTTGTCCCTCCAATGTCTGAATTAACTTTTCACGAGATTGATCCAGTCGTTGTTCAATTTCATGTGGCTGTGATAGGTCATCAAACGTGGTATCCATCAAACCACGAATGGTTTCATCGTCATTGTACATCTCCAGGAAGTCTGCGGTTCCAAAGCTTAATCCCATGATGTCTGAGAAGTTCAAACTGATACTACGGAATAAGTGACCAACTTCTGAAGTTGCATAGTTGACAGTGGTTGATTTTACATGATGATCACGAAGTGGTAAGATAATCTTATTATTCTGGAAGTCCTCCAGTTTTGGAATATCTTTCTCCGGATCCATAATGAATGTCTCATCTAAGACATGGATACCATGTAATTCTACAAATGGTCGCCATGCCATTAAATCTAAGAGAAAACACCGTAATTGAGTGGTGTGTGTTTCTTTATCCGTTCTATAAAATTTGAATTTTACCGGGTATTCTCTACATACCTGAATGGTGTAACAACCTTTCACGATATTGTAGATCTTGTTGAAGAAGTTATCATAGGTGTCGTAATCTACCAGATAATCCTCAATGATGTATAACGGCGACAAGAGTTCACGTAACTCATAACGATTATGAATATATGGGACGTCGTGACCGTCATCAATTCCATAATCGGAGTTATAAGATGCTTCGAAGTTCCAAGAACTTCTCGATCTTGCTTTCATTAGCTTATGTACCGTTTGTTTACCCTGTGATTCTCTTTCTTCTACATCCTCGGTAATCATGATAATAAATCTCCTTTCAAGTTCGCTTAAGTCAGTGTGCCTGAAAAAATAGAACCCAATACTTGCGTACGGGTTCTATTTTCAGGTATTCTAACTATCTGCGACTTCTCCAGAAGATAATATAGTCATCCTCATTTGGGATGCAATACTGAATACGTTCGATGTTGCAACGAACGGTTGGATCACTCTCTTCTTCATGCCATGCATCAACGGTTGCATATCCATCTGCCTGCAGAAGTGGATGATCTACCGGATTGATCATGATATCTTTGATTCCCAGTTTCACTGCAGAAGTTAACAAGTTGTGAATCATTTCTTTCTGCGGAGTTGCTTTTGTTTCCACATCAGATTCTTCATAGATGTAACGTTTCTTACGTGTTACATACACTAATAAATTGAAACGAACGTCTGTGTTCATCACGTTACTTCCATCGAAGTATACCAGATCTGGAACATACAAAATGCAGTCGGATCCCTCGTTTTCTTCGATTAGACCTCTCCAGCGGTTGCCGATCGCTCTCATAACTAACGGTAAATTGGAATTACGCATCAGTCTACCAAGTGGACTGGAATCGTAAATGGAAAACGCACTGCACGCTTTCTTATGTGGAAGCATGACTACGATTGTGGAATTCCATGGAAATGGATCCATTTTGGTTTTATCGAGACTCGCATTCACACCTTTTCCGATTTTAGACCAGAGATGATAATGCTGCATCAGATCTGTATTCGTTGCACTGACATCCAGAATTGCTTCCTTATCTAATGCAACATCTGATTTGTCTTCCAGACAATCAATTCTAGCTCCAATGGTCTTATCAATGGATGGTTTTGTAAGGTCATCCATATTGATTACAACCTTGCGATTCATACGAATTTCTCCGGTACGCAAGAGCTGTTCCCCGATGTTTAAGATGTCGAGGATGTTTTCTGCCATTGATTTCTTTTTGTTTTTCTTACCCATAATGAGTCCTCCTTAAATGGTTTTATTAATATCCAAAGAGATGATATATCACTTGGATTTTTTCTTGTTTTTCTTTTTTCCTTTCTTATTCACATAAGAATTGATGCTTGCACAAGTATTGACATTACGAATCCAGATCACAGAGGTATGAATATCCAGACCATGATCCTGTAAATCTAAGAACTTGTAGGCTAATGATTCTGCTAATGCTACGATGTCTTTTGCCAGACGATTCGGTTCATTTCCATGCACATATGGAAGATCCGGAAGTACTAATTCCAAAACAACCGTAGTATCATCATTTGGATTGAGATTTAATAACTCAATTGCGTGCATGATAGATTCTGAAATTGCAGAGTAGATCGGACCACCGACACTTAAGAAGACTGGTGATAACATCAGCAGGTCATCTTTAAAGTCATGACTGCGAATCGGAGTCACCTGAAAATGAGCATTGATTCCAGTAACGCGGATATCATCTGCATCATCCACGTGCGGGGTATCATCTTCGTCATAATAGTCATCCATGATATGGAAAACGATCGTTTCCGCATTCATTTCGGTGTCGTTTTCATCGTAGAACTTCATATCGGAAGTATACATTGCTGGAACTTTACCCGTTTCTTCTTCAATCCACGGATCTAATTTCACAATGATATACTTAATATCTGGATTTGTTTTAAAGCATTCCCCATCTGGAGATGCTAATAACACATCACGAAACACCGGGAACTGTGCACCTTCGTAAGATTCATTTGTGGTTAAGACCTGTGTGATCTTTTCCTTTGTGGTGTTCACTAAGCTTTTAATTACGTCTGATTTTTTTACTGCCATTTCTAATATTCCTCGCTTTCATTCTAATCGTATTTGTCATCCAATTGTTTCCAGACTTTTGGACTTACAAAGGAACGGATAAATGTGTGATAAAACATGTGTAAGACATCCATTCCAGATCCGTACGCCAGTTCGTTGAAATCGCTTAAAAGTCTAAGATCGTGTTCCCCTTGTTTTGTCAGATACCCAGACTCAACTAATTCCTTTACGTAGCTACATAGTTCATCCATGAAGTTTGAGGTGACTTCTACCAATTCTGAAATGAAGTTGTCTTCTCTGTAAGTCCCAATGATCGTTGTATTTTTATTCGTTCTTGTCTGTACTGGTAGTGTAATCAACTGCAAATCTCGGTTACAATATGCAAAATTTTTGAACTCTGAACTATCAATGTCCACACGTTTTACTTTCTTAAAGAATGCACCCATATACCGAGTGCATTCGAATGTATGTTTGATACCCTTATCGGTTGTCCAGGCATACAACCCTTTGAGTTCATCGTCATTAAATGAGAGATCGTCACTGATTGGATATAACTGAAAGTACAGATATAATTTCATTTACATCCATACTCCTCTAAACGATCCATATACGCAATCAGGCTATCATACTGGAAGATCCATGGAACTCCTTTTGCCAGATCTTCCGCTCCCTGTAACGCAATGTCCATACAACGATTGATCACAACCGTGGTTTCATCTTTTATTATCAACCAATTATCGACCTCTTTTACATATTCACGAATCTGTTTTGCAAATTCTGCAGCCTGCGCTCTTCCACCCAAAGCTTCATAAATATCCTCAATTTCATCATCGGTCATATGATACATCTTTTTCCGACGTTTTCGTTCTTTCTTTCGTTCCGCTTTTGACGCTGTTTCATACGAATCATAAACCAGAGTCATTGGTGGATACTCTAAGAGTTCTTCATCTGAGAGTTCTCCATCGATATGACGATCGGGAACACTATCTTCTTCATAAAGTTCATCGTCATATGCATCATAGACGTCCTCTTTTTTATGTTTAGATTTTTTACCCATTTTTAATTCCTCCTTTGTTTGAGTCTTTCGATTACCAAAAAGATAATATATCGCTCACGTAAAAAAGTAAAAAAAGAAGCGCCGAAGCGCTTCTTATTAGATTACACAGATTGTGGTTTTTCCGGAATCACTTCCGGTCACTTCCTGGTTATAGACGATGAACGCATTGCCGTTCATCTGATGTACCTTCGCAACGATCTTTTGAAGAGTTCTTCCCATCGGTGTCACATCAATATTGCGATTCTGATCAGTCAGCTTCATACTTTCATCCCCATAAATGACGTTGGTGAATACTAAGGTTGCCCTAGTTCCATCTACCGGAATCCATGGAATCAATCGCTGCCAGATGGAGCTATCGATTTCATCTGGGTCTGCATCCGGATCAATGTCAATGATGTGGGACTTGTATTTTCCATTCACGCGGTGATAAGAACTTTCAAGTATCTGATCCAGCATAGCCATCATCTCATCTTCACGTCCACGATAGGTACACAGAGAAAATACATGTATTTCTCCGATATCTTCTGGATCAATTACGGATAGTAATGCATTAATATCAGTTAATAGCGTAGGTATTGGATGTGTACCGTGGTCTTCGTTTAATGCAATAAATGTACTTCCAGCTCCATTCATATATCCCAAACAGTTATCTTTAGTCATAAAATCACTGATTGGTAACCAAAATTTCATCATGTTATCAGTCCTCCTTTAGTAAGTTAAATATCGGTTATTTGAAGAATTTTTTGGTATCCTCATATACAGCGGTCTCATTCGGGTGCGTATTCATTACAACCAGATGAAAACCACATGGTTCTGTTATCTTTAACAGCCAGCTGACATTCTTTTTAGCGATTGTATTAATATTAGATGCATGCACGAAAAGATATCTGTAAGTTCGTTTGTCCTGGTGACTTTTCAAGATATTTTCGAGTTCTGCCATAGAGATATTTGATGGTACTGTGATGGTAGTACCATACGGAATATCTAACTCAAACTGCGGACGATAGTCTTCAAATGCATCGATTTCTGTGGACATAAATACGAAAGTATACCCATACGTATGATTGTATTCTGGGTCTGTCATATTCTGTTCTATTAATGCATACATGATGGACTGCATCGTATTTGCTGGAAACGGAGTTTCTTCTGCAGGCACGATTTCATAAATTGGTTTAGATAAGGGTTGTGAGAATCGGAAGTTTGTCTTATGAATGGAACCTGGGACATAATAATTATGGAACTTCACTTGCGACGCGGATGTATATCGATTCTTGATTGGGAAGTATAAAATGCCTGATGTTGCAGTACGATTGATGACTGGCATTCCAGAGCCAAATACCATATCGAATCGATACTCAATGAAACGAATGCCTCTTGAAAGAAGCTTCTGTAGCTTTTCTGGTCCTGGTGTATGTCCCGTGAAGTAATTTAACGATTCTGTCACTACTACAAATTCCGTTGGTACGTATTCATCCTCGACTTCACGCACCATCCCATAATCCATCATACATTCGAAAAGCCTGGAAGTATTTTCTTCATATTTATCCGGATCTTCAATGACTGAAATAAACGCCACATTATCTGCTTCATGTTGCCTATTGAGATATTCCATTGCGGATTTATTGATGTTACATCCACTACCAAGACAGTTATCGAGAAATTTCTGCGTCAGATAGTTGCGCTCATTTCCCATCGCAAAGATTACGACCACCTGTCCAGCTGGTTTGAACTCATTTACTGATTTGACAAATCGTGAATATAAATCTGCGAGTCCATACCGTACCAAATAATCTTGCTCACCATATGACAGCATATACTGTGCAACATCCCATCTGCGATAGGTATCTAACGGTGTTTCCGTTACTTCTGCAAAGTGGTTATCTCCAAATAACGTGAGATGGTCTTCTTCGACGTTCGTACAAAGCTCCATATAATCTTTCCATTCAAGAGCTGGACGATTATTTGTTACTACAAACGCGAGTTCTGGTTTGTCTTCGTTCGCAGCTTCTGTGACGATGTCTGTGATTTCTACTTGTTTTAATTTAAACATGTTTGGTCCTCCTTTGTGCTTGTATTCATGTTTTCATATAAATAATATATGAATAAATTACTTAAAGTATACGAACCCTTCCTAAAAACAGTGGCTTAACCAGTAAACAAGAAGGAGGGAACGACTTTGGCTACATTTTTATCAAACTCCAAAATCCAAGAACAAAAAGCGGCAAACGACTCGTTATTCCAATATGAGAAGAAGTTCCATTCTCCCATGGCGAGATTCATTGATAAATCACCGACCTTTACGACATTTTTTCAAATTGCAGACGATGCCTCAGTGGTTGATGAGGGGTTCAATCATGTAGATGATTTCTTAGGGAAAACATCACCACTCCGGTATAAGAGAATTGAAAATTTCCCAATCTACGGATTAGATCAGATGGTCTTACAGATTGAAGATTCTGATCAAGGTCTTGACAGAACTTATGAAGGCGAAGGTGTGATTATCAATAGCACGTTAGTGCCGTTACAAAACAGCATGTTTATGGTGCCAAGTCTGCATGACTTTTATATTTTCCGAATTATATCCATATCTTCGGATAACATCATGACCGATAACTACTATCAGATTCAATTCCGATTAGAGTATGTAGATCGTGAGAAAGCGACTTGGTTAAATAAACAGACCGTAGAAAAATACGATTGTGTGTTAGAAAACATCGGTACGGACAAAAAATGTATCGTACGTTCCGATGTTTTAGAGCAGATTCATAATCTGGAAAAAGAATACGATGAAATCTCAGAGACATACAAAGCAGTCTTCTATGACGATCGTTACAATTGCTTCTTAGGAGAAATCGATGGTCCATGCCATCGTTTGTATGATCCTCTGCAGGTAGAGTTCATCAATAAGCACAGCTTATTTAATCCAAAAGGACAACTGATGGTACTGATCCCAACCCAGCAGTTTTATGATTCCAAACGAGCGTTAAAGTATGAACGATCCATCTATCGGTTCTTTGAGAAAAAAGAACTCCGTAGACTTGGAAACTTTAAGTTCAATATGTTTATCGGCTCTAACAACAAGGAAACTGCTTTTGCAAAATATGCAGACGATTCCATTCAGATTGCCGATATCCCAGATCCAAAATATTTAAACGATTCGGCGATCGCAATCTTTAGTGATGAGTTCGTTCAGCAAATGAAACTGGGAATGCCAGCAGAGACCAAATATGGACAACTGCTAATCGATTATATTCGCAAAGAAAAGTTTTCCACCAGCGATATCCCACTGGATCTGATGGATGAATTAATCTATCTGGATGCTGGAATTGAGATTTTCCTAATTATTCCAATCATCTTATATATCATCAAGGATACCATCGATAAGGCGTTATATATCGAAAAAGATCTTACAACTGTAGAGGTGTAACATTCTCGTAACGGTTTCTTGATGCCGTGATAGTTTGAGACCACCGAACAAAATCACTACAAATTGTGGATGTTCATAATTTTTCTCCTGAATGATATAAAAAGAACCATGCCGATACCCAGGGCATGGTTCTTTTCTTTTAAACCCAACCATTCATGTCACTACGATTGATCGTGATGGTATTGATACGTGCCATAATGCTTTGCAGTGTTGTTGGCTGAATATAAGTCTTTTCATCTGAATCTTCCATATGAAACCATTTTTCTTGATATACTGGAAGAATAAAGTCATACCAGTGTGCAGACATGTATTCGTCTACTAATTTTTCTGTGATATAACTTCTCCAGGTATCTCGTAACATATCAACCATCCACGGAGCAACATCATGAATCCGATCACTATAATTTTCCATATTTGGTTCTTCTTTTAATAGATGTGATCCGTCTGTAACCGTATGCACTCCAGGATCCCAAGGAAATGGGTCATCCTCGTCATAGTATGCCCAATGATTGATGTCGTTGACTATATCAAGCGTTGCTTCAATCTCAGCATAGTTGTAATTTAGCGCATTCCAATGATTTTGGAAGTGTTGACGAATGGTTTCCGGTGTACATCGATGGATCATTTTCCAAGCACTTTCATACCAAGGTAACCAGTTGTTCTCGTCTTCCCGATATACGGGATAATGTACATCTTTTGACTCCCACGGAAAGAGATCATAGTGGATTGAGTCGCGTTTCATCTTTGATAACAGAACTTCATCAAATGGTCTTCCATGATGACCCCACAAATCATCATACACGGAATTTCTCATAATTCGCTTCTTAGTCTCCGGATCTTCTTCTGTATGGAAGTCTCCACAATAGGTCACATTGTATTTAGTTTTGTTGTAGTCGTCTTTGATATAGACCATAGTCGGTTCATGTGAATCTCCAACTGCCCATACGATGTTATTGGATGTTGTGGTTGAATAGTTGAGACTACCGGACAACGTGAATGTAGTAGTTCCGTTATCAATTACGACGTCTGAGGCAGGTGACGTTTGTGAAAACGAAATTGAAGATGAGGTAGACCTATATGTGCGCATTGTATTATACAAATTATATGTCGTAAACTGCTCTGGTTTTGTAACCTTTCGTATGAGGCGCTTATCGTTTTCCGCACATGCTTTACTTCGTTCACGTAAGTAATCTAAATCATACCAAGAATCACCAAGCCAGCAAATAACTGGCTTGGATACTTTTTCGTTGAAGGTATACGGATTGGAGAAGTCGCGCGATTCAGTTAGGTCAACTTTTGCATCCAAATCCATAGATTACATCTCCTTTAACTGCTGTTTTAATTTATCAATATCGGTTTCGGTAAAGGTTTCTGCTGGCAGTAAGATATCTTTTCCAGTTGCGTCTTTGTAAGAGTTAATCAGCTGATCCATGGTCAGATCACAATACTCATCTACCCAATCGGCAATGAAGAACAGATGCTCTGATGGGATCATATTACCGTTGTCGCTTGGAACTAAGAACGCTCCAAAGAGAATTGGGTCTTTGTCACGTTTCTCTTTTTCGACCTTACGAACGGTTTCACCTGTATAGTCTGTATAAGCGACATAGAGCATATCGAAGTAGTTACGTGCTTTGTCGACTTTATCAATGACTTCATCCGGGATCATTCTCTGGTACCGTTTCAGTTCAATGATATGAATCGGATTTGGTTCTTTCTTTTCTTTTGCCTGTGTTGCAATGTCAATGACCCATGCTTCTAAGTCTGTACGGTTAACGACCTGATCGTATCCATGCGCAACCGCATTTCTTTCACGGGTTAATAATTCCAGTTTCGTTACCAACGCCTGACCAAGTGTCTTCTGACCGGTAATGACACAAGTTTTTAACGCATTGGCTGTTGCATCGAACAACGCTTTGACACTCTCAGAAGTAATTCCAGAACTCATATTCTTAATGTACTTGAAGTACTCTGATGGTGTCTTGATGTTTTTCGGATCGATGTTTTCACGAAGCCAGTCCATATCTGTCTGGTTGATACCATCCACATATGTGGTTTCGTTATAGGAAGTTTCTCCATCTTCTACCATACGATCGACATCTTCTTTGGTATATGCTTTATGTAAGTCGATGACACGTTTGTCTGCTTTGTAACTTTCTGGATCTGGATCCGGAATTTTAGTTGGTTCCTCATCGGTCTTCTTTGGTTCTTCTTTTGTTTTTCTTGGTCTACCAAGTTTCTTCTTTGGCTGTAACTCCTCTGGTGTTTTTGTTGAATTTTCCTCTGTAGTTGTTTTTCTTCTTGGCATAATAATAGCCCTCCTTTGTTTGATATTCAATTAGATAATATATAGCTAAAGGGCGGAGAGTCTCCACCCAATAGTATCAGAATTTAACCATACGAGAAATTCCTTCTGTCTTTCGATTGACAGATCCTCTAGTTTTTCCTTCCTCTAAAGTCTTGTACTTAAAGATCTTTAAAACCGGAATAAACGGAGCTAAGATATTATTCACCATTGTGGTCATATCGATATATGGGATTGCCCAATCTGGAATTTCCGCATTGGATGGAATCGCTAAGACGTTCATTCCTTTGGATTTATACTCAAAATGACCAGTATCATCGATCAGACCCTCGTATTTTTCTTTGACCCATTTATTCCAAACTTTGTATGATTTGTCTTTGAATTTGGATTGATATTCCTTTGGAATCATCTTCCACCATTCTTTGGATTTTTGAACTTTTGGATCATTAATGTAAGTAACACCTTCCGCAATCCATTGTCTAGTTACAAACATGCCCGTGGTATCGTTAAAGATTCCATCGTAAATCCTATGATATATTTCTGGATGTGTTTTGGATAGTGGTAAGATATCCTCTGGCTTGAAGATGTTCATCTTAAGCATTCCGACTTTGCTTGGAAGTTCAATCAAGTTATCTGGATTGATGATGTTCCAAGCGGCAACTGCTCTTACCGATGCCTGTCTGGATGGATCTGCATAGCCGGCTAACTCTTTGGCATTACCGTTTGGTAAGAACTTATTTTCATGGTTCTCAATGGATCGAATGATCTCATCACGGAATGCATAGATTTCACCAATGATCTCTCGAAGTTCAATTTCATCACTCATTAAGGCATGATCTTTGATGATTCGTGTAAATACCTGCTCCGCGTATTCCGAACAGGTTGCTTTCTTAAAGTCAAATCCCTTGATATCTGTCTTTGGTGGATTGATGACATTTCCTTCTCGAAGTAAGATGGAACTTAAGTAACGTTTCTTGGTTTCGCCAATAACCAAAAGTCCAAACATAAACTCATTCTTCATTGCATAACGAGATCTATGCTCTTCTGGAATATTGGAATGAATGCCATAACTATCCAAGATATCTGCAACCGCTGTTGTAATCCAGTATGTTATCATATTGACACCGATATAGACATTGGATTTGTAACTACGTCCATACGCCATCGCATCTTTTCCATCTGGGAAATAGGTTGCAATCATGTAACGCATTAAGGTATCTAGTGATAGGATGTTAGAGTCTGTATCGATGACGGTTACGGTATCACGCTTAAAGTTCTTTAATCGATAGATTCGATCAAATGCCATATACGGCACATAGACATAGGTCATCATGGCTGTGGTTAACACCTTTAAGGAATCCGTGATTTCATCTGGTGGACTGTTTGGGTCAATGAACATCTTATGATTGACAAACTTATTCCAGTCTTTTGGTTGTTTTAAACCAGGTCCATATTCCTTACGGAACTTCTTTGGGATCTGGTCCATCCAATATGGATCTTTTGGATTGCCGTGCTTATCGACTTCAATCGTATCGTAGTTTTCTACACTTGCATAGAGTTTGTCAATTTCGTTTCGTACACCCTCGTGATCTTCGATAAATCGAAGCATGTTATTCTTGTAGTAGAAGTATGGTCGTAACTGCTCTGGTAAGTGCTCGACCATCACATCGATCATCTCTTCTTCCTCTGGATTGAGGTCGATGATCTTCATTTTGAATCGTGCAGCTAAATCTTGTGCACTGACCGGTTTTAAGAAGTCCAGATTGATATCCTCTTCGTGGGCTTCGTATTCATTCATAACGAGTTCCACCCAGTTGCAGAACTCATCAAAATCTAAGAAATTATAGTTGTCTGCCAAAAATGCTTCAAATAAGTTCTCTGTAGTAGATATAACCGATTGCGCGGATAATGTAGTAGCTGGGCCAGACCAAGTGGAATAGAACGAACTTGTTTTTGCGCCGGAACCTCCATAGTATGAATTCGCTCCGACCTTCTTGTTCTGCTGTTTGATATCGAGATCCTTATACAATCGTGACGTTACGTCTTCTACAGTGAACATTTTCTTTTTGATTTTCTTACGGTCTCCTAAGAAACCTAATAACATGTGGTTTGCTGGATTAGCTTGCTCGTACTGATTCTTATAGAACGTCCCGTTTCCAGCCATAATTGGTTTTCGTTCAAAGGTCCAATCTAGTACCGATAATAACGTCGTTTCTCTGTATTCTTCGGTATAGTTGTTATCAAGACCAACCCCAGGACTTATTCCCTGGTCAAGAATCATATCATCTAAAACGCCATTTAATTCTTCTTTCGTAATTGAAGGATCCATTCGTTTTAGTGAATGACGCATTTGTTTTTTGTACTCTTTGATGAACTCACTTTTTTGTATCATCGTTTTATTGATACGCATGGGTTCTTGAGTAACTTCTATGGTAGCTTGTTTCCCCATAATGATTGTAACTCCTTTGCTTTTAAGATTAAGAGTTTGTGCTAGATAAACTGTGTTCCCATTTCTAATTGCCAGACATTCTTTTAATGATTTTACTTAAGAACCGAAAATAGAAAGGGGATACAAATCATGAATAATTCCAATAACACTCCTTCCTTCGAAGATATGATTACTGAGATGGTAAACAACGCCATGGACTCAGTTATCGGGGAGGAACCTGCAACAGAAGAACCTGTTGTAGAAAATGCAGATACAGAAGCCGAAACATCTGAAGAGTCTGGAGCAATCACTGAAAATGACGACAGTGATTACAAAGACACCGGTATCGACATGGACGACGTACAGAGACAGTTAAAAATGGAATCTGACGATGATGACGATGATGACCTGGAAGATGATGACGATGAAGACGACGATGATGATATTGACGATGATGATCTGGAAGATATGGCAGATGACATCGCGAATATGTCAGACGACGACTTAAACGACATGGCGCATTCCTTAAAAGAGCCTCCAGTTCCAGAAGGACCGGAAGTTTCTTTAACTCCAGATGAAGAACAGCATGCAGATGACCTGATGCAGGTAGCTGGTGCTGCTGCATTAATCCGTGGGGAGATGAACGCAGAAGAGCGTACCGCTTTAGTAGAATCTGTATCTGATCTTCGTGTTGGTATGACAGAAGGCTTCTTTAACGACAGCCTGATTATGGATCTGAAAGAATCTGTAGCCGATGTCACAATGGATGATGACGATGCGTTTACAGAGTCTAAAATCTATAATAAAACAACTGTCAAGATGAGCAAGAAAGCAAGATTAAACCAGCTGTTTGAAATCGCTGTAATTACTTGTGCCCGTGCTCATAACGACCCAGCTTATATGAAATACAAGAAAGCTTGTAAAATCAAGAAGTTCTATCGTGCACAGATGCGTCAGAGATATCGTTCTGAAGCAACCAAACGTATGAAAGTTCTGTTTGCAAGATTAAAACAGTCCAAGAGCCCGATTATCAAGAGCCTTGGAAAGAAAGTAGACTGATATCTACTGTACCGTGGAGACTCCTATTGGGGTTTCCACGGTTTCTTTGTCCTCCACATAAATAGTATATAGATATTATCCGTAAAGTGATTTTGGGTATTTATACATAATTTTCGTGAATCAGAGAAATAAAATACCTAACACATCTCATCTCTGATCTGAAAAATAAATAGCTTTGAAACAGAAGCGAACAGGTAATTGATCTCCTGGGTAGTCTTTTGATTACCAAAGTTGTATGATCCGGTGGCGGGCAATAGATCCCAAGAGCCGTTGGAGGACACTATGTTATTTACTTCCAAATCAAACACAAACGCAACTACAAACACAACAGCTACAGAAACAACTGAAACAACAAACAACAATGGCGGTCTTCTTAAAGGATTAGCTATTGGTATCGGCACTGTAGCAGGTATTGGCCTTGCAGCTTTCGGAGGCAAGAAAGCATACAACCACTTCCATGTTAAAGATGAAAACAACATGGAAGACGTAACCGTAAACGATAATGAATTTGACGAGTTCTTCGAAGATGGAGACAACGTTAAAGAAGCAACTGAAAACAATGTAACAGTTGAAAACTTCAATGAAGTTGAGACTGACGAAACTAATGAATCTGAACCTGTTGAAGCTGAAGAAGCTAAGACAGAAGAAACCAATAACGAAGAACCTGCAGAAAACGAAAAACCTTCTGCAACAGAACTTGTAAACAAACTGAGAAAAGAAGCATCCCTGTTTGAGAAAGACATGATTTTACCAATCGAAATCAAAATGGCTATCGAACAGATGGATTACCTTATGGGTTGCCTTGCTCAGTGCTACAGAACCATTGGTGATAACGCCAGCATCGATGAAGCAATTCGTAAACTGCAGAACGGCGTCAAAGATTTCTGGCTCGATATGGGTCGTGGAATCTGTAGCCAGAAATTCCATCCGGAAAATCTGGAAGACTTATTTGCTAACGACATCGATCTTATTGACAAAGCATATTTCGAAATGAAGTATATCAATAAGAGTGATCTTGTATTAGGCGTGAAAGATAGCACCGTTGAGATGTATAATCGTCTTGTCCGTTTAGCAAATAAGCAGAAACAGGCATCAAATGAAAAACAGGTTGATGGCAAATCTGTAGGTGAAACTCAGACTACAGAAAATTGTTTCGATGCGTTCAAAGAAGGTCACAAAGAAAGCAATAAAGTTGAGCGTGAAACCAAGAGCTCAACTAAGAAAGTTACAGGTGAAACTAAGACTGTAACTAAGTCTGGTAAAAAGCAGACAAAATCAAAAGCATCAAAAACTATTGATGCTGCTGATCAGGCCATCAATCAGTTTATAGAAACCGGCTGTGAAGAAATGGTGAAATCTTCACTTAAGTCTCTGGCTTCGCTTGACTATGTACTTGATGTAAAGGATCAGAAGCCCTGCGAATGGTTGCATGAAGTGGCTAAGCATGTAGATTCTAACATTGACGGTCTACTGAAGACTAACCATGCAACAGAAGCATTCAAACTTACAAAAACAGCTAAACGTGATATTGAGTATGCTGTTAGTGAAGTTGCAGAATACATGACAATTGTTATATCTAATGCGGCTACAGTTGAAGACTTAGATAATATAAAAGCATCTGTTGCAGCATTATCTGATAGTGTCAAACTGAATCATATCAAGGTTTACCAGGCGACTATCAATCGAATCAATGATGTGAAAACATCATTAAACAACATGTACACTCAGTTCAAAACTGCAGTTGAAACCAAGACTGCAGAACCAGTTGTAGATAAAACCCAGGCTACAACTGAAGAGGTTCCGATTGAAACCAAGATCGGAAATTCAACAGTCATCAGCGATGATGGTGAAACCGTCACATTAAAAACTTCTGTATCAGAAGAATCTGTACAGAACGTAAACGACGTCATTAACATCGTATCAGTGATTCCTGATCGTGACCATCCTGAGAATAACGATATGCCTTACTTCATCCGTGTAATCGGCGGCCGTATTCACGGAATCAAAGAACCAGAGGCTACATTCGTTGCATATGACGAGGCATCCAAGAGCAACAAATTTATGGATGCTTGCGTCGATGTATGCGATATGGCAGGAAAAGCAATTTGCAATCTTGCAAATAGTGGTAAAAATCCACTTTCAAGTATGCACTGGATCGATAGATGCACTAACGAATTAGTAGCATCAGGTATTATCGATAATACCTATGATCCGAATACTTATAGAGCTGCGATTTTGAAAGCACATAAGGAGGCTATAGATGCGCTTTCAAAATTAGTATCAGGTGAAACCAAGACTGATAATAAATCTTCTGGTGAAACCAAGACAGAAGAGACCCTGACATATACAATGTCAGACAAGATTAAGGAGGCAGTTCAGCAGTCTGACGAGACTGCCGCTACTACCGAACCTGAATCTAACAACCAGGCACCGATGAGTCCGGAAGCATCAAGCCTGGCTGCAAAACTCCAGGAAGTAGGCGAGCTTATGCGTGCCGAAAAATGGAGTGACGCATCTGAGTTTTATAAAACTCAGCTGACTCCTTATCTGGCAGACGACGGTCTCTCTAAAGAACTGAGAGATGAAATCATGGGTATCAAGACAAAAGCAACTAATATGCTGATGTCTCAGAAGCAGCTGGAAGCAAAGCAGAAAGCAGCAGCCGCAAAAGCTTCCAAGAAAAAATCATCCAGACGTCGTCGCCGTTAATCATAAAAGAATCTGAAAGGAGGTGATCACATATGAGAAAATCCCGTAAGGTTCTTTATACAGTTATTAATATAACTGCATTTATTGGAGGATGCCTCGCTATGGGCATCGCTCTGCAGAACCGTGAGTAGCAAAAGAAAAGAACTCCTTTCATTAGGGAGTTCTTTTTTTTGTTTTATTTCGGACAATATCCTATTAGACAGAAAGGAGAGTCATTATGAACTTAAAAGAACGACTGGCACTTCGTAAAGTTGCTACCTATCGAATTGGTTGGATTGAACGAAAATATTTAAAACGAAAGATGGAATCTTGTAGATCTATCCTTAGAGGGGTTGAAACAAAGATTAATTATTTGCCAGAGTTAGTATATTTTTACGAAGAAAACTCTAGCAAGATTAAAGGGAACGCCATTGACACATCCCAATTTCGGACGCCCTTAACATGGGATACTTTTAATACCATTATCCTATCTCTTCGTACCGCTTGGAATGAAATCCACCCGTATCCATTTACGGAAAACGATATTGTATATCCTGGAAAATACGTTAAAGAATTGGATGAGTTATCAGAATACATTTTATCACTTACGAATACGGCAGTACGTTTATTTGGATTAGATCTTGTCATTGATTATGCTGCTCATTTAGTCTTTGATGAGAAGTCCATTCCACCAATGTATCTTTCTCATTTTGAGATCATGATCAAATATTTGAAACGATACGTTAAGGGTTATACATTTGATTCCTTGAAGATCTTTACTCCACGTATGTTAGAGTTGGCAAAACAGCTCATTCAATATGCGGAGACCACAAGGAATATAGATCTGATTGTACCATTAAAAACAGAAAGTGAGGATTCTTTATGAGAGAATTTGGAAAAAGTGAAATTTTTAGATACAAGTGTCCAATCTGTGGATCACTCAATAAACGAATGATTCCAGTCATCCTTGGACGATCCCTAACAGCAGTGTTTGATGATCCAAAATGCATTGATAAGTATATCTTACAATGCTGTAATTGCGGTCACCAGGATACCTTTGTCCGTCCTGGTATTCATAGACCCGTTATCTCCGAATGCCAACAGGAAGCACAAATTCAGAATCAGAAGTGTTATGCATTGAACAAATGCGAATTGACCCAGTGTCCACTCTATGGAACTTATACCGCAGATAAGAACTCTGGTTATGATGATGAACAGGGATCTGGAGATGATGGTAACTCTGGTAATAAAAACGATTGTTGCGGAAATAAGAATTGCGGATGTGGGGATAACTGCAACTGCAAATCCCATTTAGGTGTATATGCCGATAGCAATTCAAACCATACGGAACTTAAGATTAAAGTTGACCATAAAGATGGTCGAAAATTTGTTTAATCACGGAGGACGTATTTTACATGAGTTACTATATACCTGACTTTGAACCAACAGAAGTAGAGGCAGAAAAGCTTTTGGCAGATGCACCTTTATCCCTATTAATGCAAGGGATTGAGACACAGTTTGATGATCCATTTGAACATCGAAAACGCGACTATGTGCAAACCTTCATAACAAAGTATCATTACTGCCGCCAGTATGAAGACGAAGAAACCAAAGATGAAATTGACGAGTATCTTGCTAATTTCCTATCTTTTTTTGATGATTTGATGCAACGCGAATTAGGAGTTGGGTATCCCAACTTAAATGATATGAATACTGACGATGCGTTGGAATTAATTCATCTATCCTATCGCTTCTTTATCACAAACATCAAAAAGAACTTTGTGAATCTGGTAACCAACTACTTTACGGAACACAAGAGTGACCTGGCTTCTGACTTAGAAGATCGTAAAGATATTACGACTTTAAACTTCAAAGATCAGATCGATGACCAGGAAGACATTCTGATCTTGTCAAACATGGACAAAGTTATAAGAGAAATCCTCTCAACCGATATGGATGTAGATGAATTTTTCAAATACGTGGACGATCCAGACAATATGGAACTGGAATTCGTCAGCGAGCAGTATGACCTATTTGAGATCACCGGAAACTTTGTAGCTGATTACATCGAGATGGTGGATGAAGATTTCCGTCATACTTTGGAATCTAAATTAAGAAATCACATTTTGAAAAAATACGATAACCGTAAAAAATTGAAAAAAATTATTAAAGATGGCGAAGACGCAGAAGACGATTTAACAGATGATGACGCAGAAGATTAATTAAGAACTTTTAACTTGTAGTGTTATATTATTTGACTGATACATAAAAAATCTATTATTATATTTAAGGAGGTACTGATTATGCCGTACAACAACAATCAGCAGGGCGCAGGTCCTAACATCAACACAACACTTACTACCGTATATTCTCCGGAAGCACAGCTTACTGTCAAATGCTGGAACAGATTCCTGTCCTTAGAGTTTGCAAGAGCTGTTGGAGAACCAGATGAGAATGGTTTGTCTCAGTATGACAACGATTCTTCACACCATATCCGTACATCACTCACATACGAAAAGTGCGTCGCTTTGAAAAAAGAATATGAAAAGACACTCCGACCAGCCATTCTGGAAGGAACACCAAAAAGTATTTCTGTAAAAATCCGTACCAATACCGGAGAACGAAAACTGTTTACGTTAGGATTCAATGGAACCAATCCATTTATCCGTATTGGTTGGCAGTTATCTGAAACCTTTACAGGAACACCGAATAATTTCTTAGATATGAACTTACGTCCGGTCGAGGTATTAAAAGACTTTAACATCTTAAATGGAGAAGCCGAGCCGGTGATCGAGACTTATGTAGATCTTGACAAATTCGTTGAGTGTTTAGATGCCGTTGGTGTAAAACCACTCTCTGTTTCTCATGCAATCCGTTTCGGAAATGCGGTATATAGTTCTTATGCAAACAACCGTATGTCTGGCAACAATGCAGCGTATGGACGCGGTGGAAATCAGTATGGAAATAACCAGTACTCCAATAATAATGGTTATCAGAATCGTAACAATAATGCGTTTATGCCGCCAGCTGATTTAAACATGGGTGGGGATATGAACGACGCATTCCCATTCAACTAATAAACCTTGGAAATGGACTAGCTGAAAAGTTAGTCCATTTCTTTTTTTTTTGAATAGAAAGGAGAACCCTTATGAAAAATCCGGTTATGAAAGTCTATCGTGCATATGACGAGATGTTTGTAAATTCCAAATCTCTGGTCATCGAATATCACGATGTGTTACGTGCGCAGTGGTTTGCAACGTTACAGTGTCTTGTCAAAACAGATGCAGTCGATGATTTTTTTGATCTGTCTTATTTAAAGACGATGGATGGAAACGAATTATACGAATGGTATGTGATGAGGCAACATCAGAATTTCTTACTTGATCTACCATGTAAAACCCCATTTGAGTCAATGGAAGAAAAAGAAAAGGTCTTAGATCAGTTCTTATTTAATATCGGGGAGATCTCCCAGTTATACGCAAGAAATGTCACCTTGAACTTCCATGATATTTTTTTAAATCTCTTACAAGATGGAAAAGGGATGGTGAAACACATTTACATCTATGGTGGAAAGATCAAAGATCCACTGCTAGAAGCACAGGTAAAGCAGGAGTACACAAACGACGTCGATTTCTTATATGGAGATTTTGGAAAATCTCTGGAAGGCATTAACAAGGACGCTACGTATGTTTTATCTGATGTGACAAAAGTTTCTGACTTAGTTACTGCCGGTCGTATCGACTACGCATCGGTTTTAGTTGCGGATGGATTTCGATACAACTTTATGGAAGATGAAAACGATGGTTTAAAAATCGATGAAGATATGATCTTCAAAGATCATACTTGTCGACTGTCTTTTTTCAATAACTTATTAATTCCAGAGTTATTAGATGACGATGGAAACCGTATTGATCCCGCTACTGGTAGAATCTTAGAAGCGAATCGACATTAATAATCATGGTAACACAAATTTAACGAATTTTTAAAGGAGGCTACTCATGTTTTTTGGAAAGAAAAAACAAAATGAAGAACTCATCGAAGCAATTGCACAACATACACGTATGTGTGATGCACGTGCTTCTGAACTTGCAGATCAGTGTAAGAAATGGTGCGAGGAGCGCATGGGGGAAGATCTCAAAAAAGCAGAGGAAGAACCCAAACACGAAGTGTTAGATCCAGTGGAATTAAACGTCATTTCAAAAGATACGTTTGAAGAAGCTGCAAAGCAGGTCTTTGACTCTTATTCTGAGACACTCGCAAAATCCTTTGGTCCATATGGTGCACCAACTTTGATTTACCGTCATCCATTTTCACATGTGACAAAAGATGGTTACACCATTGCAACCAGTTTATCTACAAACGTTGCAAAGACCTATACCAATCAGGCTATCGCTAATATGATGACTGAAATTTGTGGTCGTATGAATACTGCGGTTGGTGATGGTACTACAACGGCTATTGTTGCAACCAATAACATCTACAGATCTTATCTGCAGAAGAAAAACTGGTTCGAAGGAAAAGGAGTGATGTCACGCAATATTCTGGCTACATTTGAAGCACAGAAGAAAGCGATTCACGAACAGCTGTCCAAACATGCACAACCAATTCATGTAGATCTTCCGGTTACAGACGAAGACGAAATGGTTCAGTATATCAGAGACGTAGTCAATATCTCCGATAACGGAGATGATACCATCACAAACACACTGGCAGATCTGTATAAGAAATTTGGAATGCCTTGTATTACTTGTGATAAGTCTGTGGATGGTATTGAGAAAGTAGAAGTCGTGGAAGGGTATCGTGCACCGTTCTTTATTACAGATAAGATGTATATCAATTCTGATGATAAGACCATGCAGCTTGATGAAGCGGATGTCTTAGTCTTTACTTGTAAAGTAACGGAAAACATCTACGAATCCATCATCCTGCCAACGCTGCAGCTCTCCGAAGCGATGGGAAGACACCTGTTGATGGTTTGCCCATCGGTCGATGAAGTCTTATTAGACCGTGTCATTGCTCCGCGTTTAACTGCGGAATACAAACAGCGTCATGACAACTCTCTGGTTATTTGCTGTTATAAAGCTGCGAACTCCTACCAGAGAAAATCCATTGAAGATTTTGCAATGCTTTGTCATACAGAACCAATCAGTCGAGCAACTGCAACGGCTATGATTCAGGCAACCACTCCAAAAGTACCAATGCCTGGAACAACCGAAGCTGGTGCACCAGCAGAATACAACATGTATGAACTGCTTGGATTCTATCGTACTTGGTGCCCGACAAACTATGTGCAGCTTGGACTCAACGGTGAACGTATGAGCTTAAAAGTCTTACCACATTCTCAGAATCTGGATGCAGAAAGAAGCATGATCATCAAATCAAAAGAAGTAGGTATTATTGTACCAGGTCTTCCAGTACGTGAAAAAGATGGAGAAGTATCCGTTGTAGATGAGCCAACCATCTTAGATATCGGTTATTGTAAGGATCTGGAACTCGGTGAGAAAACTTCTATTATTCGTACTTTCTTCTACGATCAGGCAATGTATGATTTACATCTGCGTGAAGCGGAAGATAACTTACGTGAAGTCGAAAACAAGTATAAAAAACTTGGTACATTTAACCTGGAGATTACCAAAGCTCAAGAAAGACTCTTTAGTCTCGGTTTACAGTTAGCGCACATCGAAGTTGGTGGAGATTCTGAACTTGCGATTGGTATGCGTAAAGACGTCTACGACGATGCGATTAAAGCAGCTGCGTCTGCTTATAAGTATGGCATCATTAATGGATGTAACGTCTCTACGATCACTGCAATTGAAGAACTCTTACGAGGTGATGATGCTAACGGTATCGACCGTGAGATCTTGGTACTGATTCAGGATGGCTTCATTTACACATATAAAACCGTATTAAACAACTGGATTCCAGAAGAGAAAGTGATGCTTCGTAACTTCACATACGAAGAACTGGAAGATGGTGTTGGTGACTTCTACGAAGACGTAGAACGTGTGCTGATGCAGTATACAAAAACTCCATTGTTTAGATTAATGGGTTGCGAAAAATCTGACAGTTACAACATTTTTCACCATGTAGTCTCACATATGATCAAGCGTACGAGACGTAGAGACTTAATGTTTTCATCTTCTCCAAGTATGCAATGTGATCCGTACACTCATTTTTCACTGTATGATTTCCTGATCGAGTACTCTATCCTTAACGATACCGTATTTGATGTAGTGAATAAATGCTTCAGTAAATCCATTGTCAACAGCTTCCAGACAGACGATGAGATCTTAACCGCATCGGTAGACTTATTAAGTCTTATGATCTCTGGAAACCAGATGATTGTTACCCAGCGTAACAGCTTTTGAGGTTAATTTATGCAACAGACATTAGCAGAGTTCCTGCACGCCCCTTTCGGGCGTCAGGACCTCGAAGTAAAGAAATTAGACTATGATCGTAAGTACAGCGAGTATTTACGAGACAATAAGATCCGCATGGAATCCTTTACGGAAATCGAAGGATCTTATTATTATCATTTGACGGTACCATCAGAGTCTGCCAAAGACACCGGGTATCGATACGACGTTGTCATTCGTTTTTATACTCCGAATGATAAGGTCTCAAAAGAATCGACATTAAAGAATTATTGCGTGCAGTTCTTCTCGAACTCACCAAGTTTTATTTATAAATACGCCGTACTGTATAAGAGAAATGGAGCGTTGATTGAAAGCTTATATGATAAGCTCAATCCAGAATACGCAGACACTTTACCAGAAAATACCAACAAGACGTTGGAGGTTAGTTTCGATAAATCCATCTACTTTACAGTACGGTATTTATTAGACCACAGCTTCCGATACTTATCAAAGATCGGTATGATTATGCGGTTAAAGAAAAGCCCTCATGCGTTCTTTACGGGTATTCGAGATGTTGAAACCGTAAGACTCGAACGCATGTTAATCTCTGAGGAGAAACGACTCCAAAAAGAAGAGAAACGGTACAAGGATAAGAAAGGTCCAAAAGCACCGGCAGATCCATCCAAACGAAATGCCATCAAAGATACCCTGGCGGATAAATCCAATCCAGGGATTCGTGTGGTCAATCCAAAGAAAGCAACGAAACGGACCTCTGGTCTGTCTGCTTCTAAAAGAGTGACCAAGAAACGAGCAAGTCGTACGACGTATCGCCCAATGTAAGAAATGGTGATATACTATTTTTAAGGTGCTATACCAAATACATAACAAAGGAGACATAAGTTATGCCAAGAAAAAAGAAAGTTACAATGGAAGAACCAGAGGAGGTGGTTACCTCTGGGGAACCAACGGAAGAAACACCATCCGAACCACCTGCTGATCCAGGAAAGCGAACCTCTAAGATCAATACTTGGAGACCTGGACCAAAAACCACCATCGTCGAACGTGATGGAAAGATCTTTGTCGTAAACTTCGATAAAGTCTTTAATAGCATGAAAGACGCAAAAGGAAAAAATGGTGGAAACTTAAACAAGTTAAAGAAGTACAACCGTTTTGTCATCAACAAAACCAGTTATGAAAACCAGTTGGATATCATTACCAGATATACCAACTTCTTCATCCATTTCTATGATCCTGAACAGGAGCTGGTGACGGCGTACTTAAGACTTGCTATGGCGATGGATCCCGAAGTATCTCATAACATGTTTGGACCGAATGACATGCATGCATTTATTGATTTCCTGTATCAGACCATGTTTACCAAAACGATGGTACAGAAGATCAAACAGATGGTAGAAGACAACTATCTGGATGACATCGAGAATAATTCCGACGAGAAGAAAAAATATTATAAAATTAACGAAAAGAAGCACTTGGAGAGTCTGGAATTTACCAACCAGCATATCAAGATCTTATTAGCGATTTCATTTGGTATGAAGATCTTATGCCCAGTTATGTTTCATTTCTGCGCGTCTAATGGAATTAAGATCGATAAGACCAACTTGGTAATCTTTACGTTCTATGAGCCGTTATTCGACTTATTCAACGAAGACTGTAATATGTATAACAAACTTTATGTCTACGTCAAATTGGCGTCAAAATAGGGCAACCTATTGGACAAACCTCTCTAATTGCGGGGACTTCTAGTAACAGATCATAACTACCAAACCAGAATGGCGACAGTCTGGTGGCAATGGGTAACTCCAAAGGTATGGTAATCAAGGTTATGATTGGAAGAACCGGCGCAGCGAAGTACCTCATGCAGGTATGGGCTCAACGACTAGAAAAAGCTAGACAATCACACATGTAGAAATACAGAAATGGGGGAACCAGGTGATTTGAAAATAAGGCATTTGCACGAAGCGAGTATCGTTAGGTTAATTACCGAAACGGGAGGCTCCATGTAATCTGGTAACAGGATTAGATGGATGAAGATATAGTCTGGGTATGAATAATACAGCAAGACTAAAGTTTTGGAAAGCAACGCCAATAACTCCACGATCTTTGAACAGAGGGAGATCTTCGGAGTCGATTTATACTCTGTCATCACACAGTTCACAAAGGTAGTTCTCATTTCAGAGAATTGTGCGAAATATAAGTTCAATGAGCATTGGAATGCAAAACAAAAGAAGTACGCAGAGAACGTGGTCGGCTTTAATAAAACGATCATTAAATTCCAGTTAAATTACTTTTTGAAAGACCAGTACGAAAAGAACTTAACTGAAGTAACAAATACAAGAAACAACGATGGCCTGTCTGGCATTGATAAGATGGCAATGAACCTTGATAAATATGATGAAGGTGCCGTTATCTTAGCTGACATTAACATCGAAGATACGTTAAATCGTATCCGTTCTATGGTAGACATTCCGATTTCCAAAGAAGAGATCGACTACTATATGGACAACTTGCATATTTCTCCAATTCATTTGGAGTATATCCGTTGCTACTATGCGAAGTATTTTGGAAACTGTCAGGATCTTTCCTTAATTCCAAAACGAGCAACCATTGAGTTACTCTTGATTTTAAAGAAGATTCTTCTTCTGGATCTTGGTTATGATCCATCTACGAAGACCATGAAGCAGGCAGCCCTTCCATATATGCTGACTGGAAACATGGAAGATCGTATTGTCAATCGTATGATCCGCCAGCAGAAGTTCAATGACGCATTAGAAGCAAACGATAAATTCCAGAGATTCAAAGAACGTGATTATCATATGCTCTTACAGATCCCTGGAAAAGAAGATATCTTAAACCAGAAGTTATCCACGGTGATTAACACGAAGTTTTCCTATGTTACATTCGAAGAACCAGAATTAACTGGAAAAGAAATCGAATATGATGTAGTCGAGATCGCGGATGAGTTAGTCACATTCTTAGATTACTTCTAAAATAGAGACGAATCCGGGGATTGATAAAATTCTCGGATTCGTATTTTCACAAATAAAATGCATATATTATCTCTGTGATATCAATCATATGAGATATCAAATAAAAACTTAATATAGGAGGTCATCACTATGGAAAGTATGGCTAATGTAAACACTGAAAAATTGAATATGGAACCGAAAAGAAGCATTTTATTTGGTAACAACGAAATAATTCGTCTGTTTGTCAAAACAAAATACGAGAAGAACTTCTTGGCAACATCCTTATCGTTGTATCCAATTAATTCAAATCCGGATACACCGCCGATTTGCTCGTTCTTCACGACAAATGGACGACGTTATAAATTAGATTCACAGTGTGGATCTAGGAGATATCTGGAAGGACGTGGGGGACAGAAAATGTCTATCACGTCAAAAAGAAAAACTGGTTACCACCAGTACCATACTGTAAATATTCAGGATGGGGACATTTACCTTGTGGAGGTAAAACGGACGTATCCAAATCCAGATATGCCATTCCCGGAGCCAACTTATGAACTGGTGTCTATGCGACAGAGAAATGATTCATTGGAAGACCAGATCGAATTCATGTTGCAGCACTGCAGAATTCGTAAAGTATTTAAACGTACCGAGATCTTTCTGGGAGAGAATCAGCATGCATGGGGACACTCCGTTACAGCAAACGGATTCGGATATGCTGGAAAGACGTTCTCTAAAGTACGTCCGGGATATTCTAAGATGATGCGTAATCGTGTATTTAAATACGATTATTCTGGTATCATCTGTTACAACACGGCGTACAAGTGCTTTGATCTCTTTGTAGGTCCGGAACTTGCAGAAAGCGATGAGAAGTTGTTCAATTATTTATCAACATACATCGTTCCGCAAAGAGATCATAACATCTGGGGCATCGTGAAAGATGAATTCGTCGATAGCTGGATGGATTTTCCACCAACTTCATTTCCAGATGTAAGATGTACACTGAACTGGAAAGGAGAGTGGAAAACATGGTAAGATATCATCTTGGTTTTGGACTATACGAGATCAAGAATACAAAAACCAGACGTAACGCCATGATTCCGGTATCGTTTCTCACATTAGGAGAGCAGAGCTCTTACATCTTAAGTAGCTCTTCAAAATACACAAGAAGTCAACTGTTACGTCGAGTGTTAGAGGACTCTCCAGGTATTATCAAACCACTCCTTGGGACTAGCACTGATATTGAAAAGATTCAAGTTTCAGAAGTTCCAATGTCTTGGAATTCTACGTCGGCATTATCAGCACCGACAAAGTCATCCCAAGATTTGGTCTTCCCTGCGATTTCAAACATGATAATCGAAGCGGTAGATGAGGATATGAAACACACAAAGTTTGTCATGTCCACAAATCTGAAATGGAACTTGCGAATATTGGACTATTCCATTCAACCATATCTATATCGAAACATCAATCATGATATCTATGTGGAACCCATGAACGATAGTCTTGGTTATATGCTGAAAATTATTTGGAGTTGGACAAATGAGCAGATCGATACGTTCTATGCGAAAAAGAAGCACGAGCCAACATTATATGCGATTGCTTCCGATACGCATAAAAAGTACATAGATCTGATGACTCAGCTTAATAACCTGACGATGGTGGAATGCCCGGATGCAAGCAAAAAAGAGTTAAACGATATCGTACGTAAACGTATCGCTATCTTTACAAGTGCACTGTATCCGTCGATTGATCCAAGCAACATCTTATTGCTTGGCACAGAATACAGCTCTACCATGACGGCAGTTAAATACATCAAGTTACAATACAAGAAATATTTGATAGTTGCCTCTGGATTCTTAAAGAACCCACAAGGAAGTTTGACGACTGCTCCCATTTTCGAGATCAGTCAAGAGGATGATCTAATGACCATCGATTCGTTAGAGAATCATACCACTGAGGTATACCCTGAAGAAATTGGGTATAACTCTGGACTTATCTGCATGTATTTACATGAATATCCAGACATTACAGAGATTACCAATATTCAGTTATTATTAGACTAGGAGGTGAAAGACATGGATTCAAAAACAATGAAAAGTGTTGCATTCGCTGTTGGAAAAGTTTTAGGAGTTGTTGCACTCTGGGAGCTAATCACACTGATCTGCAACTACGCACATAAATAACGCATTAAGAGGTACCAGCATCCAGCCGGTACCTCTTTTTTTTGGGTTTCCATCTGAAACCCGTACATTCCGATATTAGAACTTTTTCACGATTTAACAGGACTTATATACAAAATGTTGTACATCAGTGACAACCAGTCACCTAACATAATGTTTAGAACATAGAATAGTTATCTACAATTCTGGAAATCTCTTGTGCAACTACTTTCATATTTGCATTTGCGTCGTCATTATGAATCGTGGTGTTGATACGAACCACGTTGGTGTTCATGATCCGAACATTGTCAGATGGTCCTAACCATTGACGCATTGTGGTGTAGATATTCGCATTGAATCCTTTGGTATAAATACCAGGATTACTTTCTACAGAAAATCTACGAAGAACTTCTTCAATACGTGTGGTTTGTGACTGTGGATCGTAGTATTCCAATTCTCTGGAAATGGTTCTGTATAATAAGACTTCATACGGTACAACCATATGAATGTCATTGATGTGAAAGTTTGTTTCTAACTCTACTTTATCACGCATCATCAGGTATGCATCTAAGTTCGAGCAGCACAGACAAACTTCAATATCGTCACTATTAATATCGTCGAACATCTCATCTTCTGGAATGAAACTATACATCCATTCTTGTAATGTCCCATTGTCTCCGACTACGTGATATGTTCGAATCAAAGATGGATCGAGAGCTTTCTCGAGCATCTCTGCTACAGACACAAACTTGTATCCACATTCTGCAGGGGTTTTACCTACTTCATCTGGACGTGGCGGACGAGTTGTATACTCGTAGCCAAAGTGTAACTTATACGGTACATACGCACCATTATAGAGTTCGCGAAAGTGCTCAAAAAAATTTCCAGATCCAGTGTCCCATAAAGTTTTCAGATTGTTTCGTACGGTGGTCTTTCCGGAACCGGATTCCCCACTTAAAACAATCACATATTTGCGCTTCTGTCTTAATGGCATAGTAGTTATCCTCTTGTAATAATCATCGGTTTCAGTCCTCGTCCAACCATCTTCTTTTTCAGGGTAATTACAAGATCGTTTGGAACGATGACATATAAAGTTGTCTTGTAGTCACTTGGCATGTTCTTAAATCCTGCAGAGATTAAGGATGAATAGGTTTTTCCATCACCAAGCTCAATCATTGCACAGTTATCTTCTAAGACCTGTCCAAGTTTGTTGTAAACGTTGTTACGTTTTACATCTGTGTCAACTTTAAATCCCATAATGGTAATTGGTTGAGATAAGATGTCTGTACGAACTTCTTTCTTAAGCTCTTCTTTTTTTGGTCCTTCTTCCATCTGAACCACTGTGTCCACTTTCTCTTCGATGGTTGGTTCTGGAGCAGCCTGTACTTCTGGTTTTACTTCAGTTGAAGGATCAACATCTAAGAGTGTTTCATCGATGAATCCAAGATATATTAATTCTCCAGATTTTTTGGATTTCTGGTAAACTGCAACCCAAGAACGAATTGGATTTGCTGCATACAGACGTCCGTTGATAATCACTTTCTGGCCGGCCTGTAAACGATAAAACATAAGATACTCATTTCCAGGACCATACAAAGTGGTACACATATCTTTTGCACGAGCAGTTGCATGATATTCCCCATACCTTACAGTTAATTCTGCGTTTGTTTCAATATCGCTTGCAACAACTTCTGGATCTTCTCCATTCACAAATTCAGAATCTTTGAACATGAATACATGGTTCTCATCGGATCCCATTAATACCTGCATGTTTTCTCCATCTGGAGACTGCTGATGACCAATACTAATTAACTTTGTACCAATCTGTGCGTTTCCAATCTGACTTAAATCTTTATCATAAATTGGAACCTCGTGTCTATTTACGGTGTACTGCATTGGATACAGTGCATCGATCTGATTTGTTTCGCTCATTTTGTTGTTTCCTTTCATGATTATTTGGTGTATTTCACCGATTAGGTGACTGTAAATAAAAAAATAGAAAGAGTCCTAGACTCTTTCTATAATTTGAATTTTTTAAGTTTGATCTGATCTCTCGGAACTCCACAGTCTTTTCCAATGATGTTGTAATAGACGTAGATGTCCCCAAAGAGATACTTGGCTTTTCGAAACAGCTTCTGAAAATAGTATAGATCTGTTTTCTTTTTGGCTTTCTGGTTAAACACAGCATCGTTATCTGGAAAGATGTTGATGTTTACGTTGGATCCAATAAATCCAAGATCGATTAAGAAGATCAGAAACTGTTCATAATGGTTTCCAGTAATACATACGTTCAAGGTATTTTCTTTGTTATAACCTAAGTTGTATGTCACTGATATAATATCCATCACCCCTTCACCAATATTAATCGTAATTGGTGAAGTCTCGTATGGATCTAATGCGGTCTCCAATGTGTAGATGACACGGTTTTTTGATGACTCTGAAGAAATCGGATATTTCACCCAAGAGAGTTCATGCGTACCAGTGATATCCCTTAAGAGAATATGCGAATTTCCGTAAGTGAGAAATCCGACATAATCTCGTTCGAGAATATTCATCTGCCAGAGTGGGTAACGATATTCTTCTGCTGAAATCTTGTTTAACACCAGGAACTGATGTAATGATGTGATCGTCTTGCATGTTACAAGTTCTTGATCGGTAAACGCTCTTCCAAGTCGATCTTCAATGTATTTTGTCTTACGTCCACGAATAACTGACGGTCGTTTGTATTCAAATACATTCAGTTCAGTTTCGTCACCGTATCCATTCTTCGCTCGTTTTCTGGAAGTGCTATTAATTCCACTAACCAGCGCTTTGGTGTTTGCATCAGACAAACCAAGAGCGGTTAGGAAATCTTCCGTAACCGCTCCGTGTTCACCACATTTGTGACAGATAAATCCTGGGTTATAATCGTTGTCCGTATTAAAGACAACGTAACAATGTGCATGATGCTGGTTGCTACTATCACCACAAAACGGACAGCGAATTAGCACTCGTTGATCATCAACTTCACGATAATAACTGTCTTCTGATTGACAGTAATCTTTGATCGCCTCTCGAAGTTGAATCTTATTCTGATGGTTGTGCATCGTCATCACCTGCACTCTCAGCTGGACCAGATGCATTTTTCAGTACACGTTTCATAACCATGTGATCGAAATCATCTGGATCTGTACCAAGCATTTCGACGATCTGATGTGCGAGCTCTTTTGCATTATTTAAATCCTCATGGAGTCTGGTGTATGCGTCTATTACTTTTTTCAGATTTGGCGGGGTGCTTTTTAATTTTGTAGCGGCATTCGGGACATCATTGCTCATTTCGTTATATCGACTAATGAAATCTCCGATTATTTCTGCCAAATTTTTAACGGCATTATCGACAATATCCAGACATTTGTCGATATCACATTCACGATTTTTCCGGATAATATCATGTGACAACTCACTCGTCCAGTCGTCCATTACGTTTGTTAATTCTGCGGATAAGGACGCATAGGTGTATTCGTAGATGCTTGCAGTATGTGCTGGTGCAGTCAGACCATTTTTTAACAATTGTACCTGTTTTGATAAGGTAAGCATCTCTTTCTGCAGATCCTCATCGTCGGTTCCGAATATAGAGTTTATTACCTCATTCATAGATGGAGCATTCTCCATTTCTTTTTTCAACTGATCCATATTTACATTTACGTTTCCCATTGTTTATTCCTCCTTTGATTTGGTTTCAGTTAAATAGTATATCAATTCACACGCACAGTGCCTTTCGCCTGCTTGATGAATTCTTTGATATGATCCCACAAGGCCTTGCTTTCAAAAGCAGTTCCTTCCACGGTATCCATAAAGTTCTGATATTCTTCTGGTTGTTCACGTTCCATATGGCAAATGAATTTTTCGTAAGAATCCATCACATCAATCAAGATATCTTCACCCCGAAAGACATTGATCATATTTGCTGTATTTAAATCATAGTCATGACAAGTTGCAAGAATATCATTCACAACATCGTTTACGGTCTTCTGTAATCGGAACATGCGATCGACTGTATCCACGGTAAGACCACGAATTGTTAAGTTATGATAATCAAGTTCGCTCAGCCAATCAAACAACCACGGCAAATATTTTTCTCTGTTGTCTCTATTTGGGTGCGCTACATCGATTGCTTTCTGAAGGTATCCAGATACGAGGGTATCTAATCGATACCCTCGTTCCAGAATTTCATCACCTACTTTATACATAGTGCAAGTATCTTTATAAACAGATACAAACCCTTTCCAAATATTGTACTGGTTGTTGAGTTCTTGTTTAGTGTGTGTGTCTCCTGGAATATAATTCTTGATAACCTTTTCCGCATAGACCGGTAAGGTCTTTAAAACAGCCATATTTGATGGAAGCTTATCGTAGAACTCCTGACAAATGCTACGGATTAAAGATTTAATAGTATTCTCATATGTACTCATTTCGTATATCCTCCTGTAGTTTTATAAGCTAGATACGTGAATATCGTTGGTCTTGAAATTGATACTTAAATCAACACCTGATGCTCCTTTGTATCTTGCATAGTAGATGCCAACCTGCACAATGGAAAATCCAATTTCATCGGTAAGCTGGATACATTCATCAATTATTTCATCGTAGAAGTCTTCATCAATCTTCCCAAGCGCATACATGTCATCGATTAATTTGTGATGAGCGTCCACCTGTACTTTTGCCATATCCAGATTATTAAGGATTGATTTTCTAATAGATAACAGGTCTTCCTGATATTTCGCATTGCTAAATGGTGTAGCATCTGGTTTACCTTTATTCGCTGTGGCAACCAGATTATATGTCCGATAAGACTCTTTGATTTCTCTGATGAAATCATCCATATAATCTTCTACGTTCTCACTCCATGTTGTCAGAATGGATCTGAGGGTCATTTTTGTCTGGGTTTTCTTCAATGCTTCGATTATTCTCATTTTTATTACCGTCCTTATTCTTAAAATAGTTTTTCTCATAAAACGAACTCAATACAAGTTCAATGTTGTTATGATTTAATTTTGAAATCATGGTAGCTGCCCATTCTAAGGCACTTGCAGTTTCTTCAGAGTATTCCAATTCATCGTATAACTGAATTGCTCTATATGCATAATCACCCAATACGTTATAAGATGCATCACGTCCGCATAATGCCTTGGAAGGATAACCATGTGTACCTGCAAGGGTTGCTTGCCAAAAGTTCCATTCGGTTAATAATTGGCTCATCTTAGATGTCCATTCGTCAACACTCGTTAATGTTGGGCGTTCGGTGAATGTTGCATAGTACGCACCACGATAAATGTACTCATCTTCTGGAAGCAGATAGATGGACATACGCAAACCTTCTACATAGAGCACGTAATCATCGATGCGTTTCTGCATGGTCGTATACTCTGGTGCAGATTCTAAGCCTTTCATCTTTTGCTCCGCATATGTCCGAATCATAGGAATGCCTCGTAGCGCATCGTTGAACGCATCGAGTAATGTTTTCTCATAATTTCCTACGATCTTATTTTGGAGTGCATCTGCGTAAATCTTTTCCACGTTATGGTGAGACACATCCAATAAGTTATAGACGTTTGCGAGTGCATCTTCCATTTGAAGAGTGTGCCTCGAAAACGTCTCTCGCATCTCTTTTGTAAAACTCATAAGGTTTTCCTCCTATCAAAAAAGAGACAACAGAGTTTTACTGTCTGTTGCCTCTTTGTTTTCATGATTATTCCTTCTTATCGTCAGTGACGTGGAATGACTTTTTAGCAGCTGTCTGTTTTAACGCTTCTATATCTGCTTTAATATCTTCCTTAGGTACACCGGTAATTTCACCAGGCACATCTGATGGAATCACGCCGCAATCAACCAATGCATCTACAAAGCTTTTTGGTTCCTTTCTGCGACAGTTTTCCATTGCCAATGTATCCAATTTCTTTCCAAGATCACGATCTAGTGCAGGTATTGGTTTCGTTACAGGTTCTTCCACAGGGTCTGCAGAGAGACTCTTGTAATATGGACGTTCCTCTGTTGAACAGATGAAGCTTCCATTCAAATACCAATCGATGTCTACGAGTGGTGTTCGGAACATACGAATTTTGCATTCATAGAAATCCGAATTTAAACCAACCATGATATTATCATTGATTCGTGTAAGAGTCTCGCGAATCATGTCGAATTGTATTTTGTGCACCTCTGCGATCATCTTCGGATATGCATCTGCAATTTTGTTTAATCGCTGACGAATATTTTTAATGTCATCCGGTTTTAATCCGAGCTGACAACTCTCGTTGAAACTCATGTACTTAAACCTTTTAGATGCAGTTTTAGCATCCTTAAAGTACATCCGAAGACTACTGATCAATGTGTTGCCTTCATTGATGTATTTAGTAATACGTCTTACATCCTGAATATACGGCATACGTTCATCTGAGGCGTTAGTCTCGCACTTTCCAAGAACCTTTGAGAATCTTTTCTCGTAAATCTTCATGCTAGCTTTTACACCTTCATATGCCTTATTCGCAGTTTCTACATGTTTCTTCGCTTTCTTAGATAATTTCATAGGTTTTTCCTCCATTATTATTGGGCACTCTTATTTGAGTGCCCGTAATTTATTGATAATTATTCTGCATCGTCTGGATGCCATTTTTTATAGATCTCTGGAAAGCCATCCTTGTCGTCTCCGCAGTACCATTCTACAAATGGGTTTCCTTCACCGTCGATGTCGTTTATCATTGTCTCAAACTGGTGAATGTTCAGTTTGAAGCGTGGGATGATCCATGTTGACCTAATGGCGTTATCACCAAACTCAAATGTATCATCTCTGTTACATCTAATAGCGAAACCTCTCTGATACTTACCATCTAAGTAAGTAATAGACACCACGATACTGTCCGGATCTGTTGGTGTATATGTGAATATCTCTTTGGCGTTCATAAGTTTTTCTTTAAACTCACGATACAAGTCCTGATCGATTCCCTCTTCGTCCAGATAATCAGTTTCAGCTTCTTTCAGAATATCCATCGCACTACTACTATCAGGACTCATGGTATCGGAGTTATGAAGAATATTCAGATCTTCATTGTCCTCATCTTCATCGTCATCTTCTTCATCTGGATCTTCACCGATGACATCAAGAAACTCTCCGAGTAAACCATAGTCATCCATCAATGTATCGATGTACATAGACAGACCTATAATTTCTGCTTTTAGTCTCTGATATTTGAGAATCTCTTTGTGAATGTGGTCAAACATCTTCTGCTGATCCACATCTAATTTCATGTACTCAATAAAGCCATGCTGTTCTTTAACGTCTTCGAGAAATTCAACCATGTTGTCGACCTGGTCGGCCCACATAGTAAGCATGTTATCAACTTCCTCGTAAACCATCGTCATCTGTTTGAATCCCATCTCCTCATTGATGATACCAGTTGCAATCCCTGTCATAATTGCAAAGTGTTTATTATTGACCTTCTGCTTGGCAATTGACAGATCCTTTTTCACGATCTTTTCAAGATCTGGATGTGGTACCACGGATTTGATGTTATTTAAGATTTTCTTACAGTTGTAACGCATAATAATTCCTCCTTTGATTTATATTTTTATTGTGGTTACACGTAGATAATATATAGATACTATTACCAAACTATTCGGATTCATCTTTTGGTACCCATGGACCATAAGATCCACTATGAATATTCTGATCATAAATGATGCTTAGATCAGATAGATCTTCACCGATGTCTTCTGTACATGATAATCTGTATTCGATGTACTCTCGATCTTTGATGTGAAGAGATCTTTTCTCAGCAGCAAATCGTTTACGAATATCATGATCGATATCAACAATTCTGGAAATCATTTCGTTTACTTCAGGTAATGCTTCTACATCAGTTTGTTGCATACCTTTGTTTCGCATGACATTCGCAAACGCATATAACTCATCCTGAATCCGATAAAGTTCTTTGAATTTTTCGTTGTAGAAATTGCAACGTTCTTGTTTAATTCCCATATAGGAAACCTCCTTTGTGTTTATTTCACATAGATAATATATAGACAACTTATTGAGAGTATACCGAATTGGTATACTCTCAAATTATTAAGCTTTGACAGGATAATCACAGCACAGTAAGACGTTCCATACCGGGCGCGTTACTGTTCCGTTTTCATCTAAACCGTAATACTCTTGGACAAACTTGATTGCCTTTTCCGTTTTGGCATCATAAGATCCAGAGATCGTCAGTTCTCGTTTGATCTTCTTTACCAGGATCTCCTGTAAAAGTCTTACTAAAGATCCACTGTCCCCTTTCTTCATCGTGGAAACAGATTTTCCTGTCTCTTCATTCCACTTACCAGTAATATCTAATTTCGCATTGCAGTTGACGTTCATCAGATACTGGTATTTACTGATGTAGTTATCTGGCACTTCATGATATTCTTCGTTCTTGATCTTACGCATAGTTGCTTTGTTAAGCTGACCATTTGCAGTCAATCCATGATAGGTCTGGAAATGAACCAGGGTTTCCAGAGTTGCTTCACCAAACGTTCCAGATACAACGATATCATATTTCCATTTCTCTTTCAGCATCTTCTGATATGCTTTGATAACGTTGTTTGTCATACCATATTTATAGACTACGTCACCGGTAGTAGACGTGGAGGTATCTTTGGACGGTTTTGTATCTTCCGTGGTGGTTTTATCCTCTGTTTTACTGCTGGTAGAACCAGATTCGATCTGTGTGACCTTATCATTTAATTTCTGCTTGGTTGTAGAATCATACTTTCCAGTTGCATTTAATCCCGCATCTGTCTGGAATTTCTTTAATGCGGTTTCACTACCAGAACCAAAATCTCCATCTGCTCCAGCAGATCCAACAGAGTATCCAGCTTTCAATAATAAAAGCTGCATAGTGCGGACAGCTTCTCCACTATCACCAGACTGCAAGTAATCTCGGTTGAATGGTTTCTCTAAGATAGCACGAGACGCTGGTCCATATTCACCATCTACTTCCAAGTTATGATATGCCTGAAACTCTTTTAAAGCTTCGTAGGTAGCCTCTCCGAAATCTCCGTCTACACCAGAAGAACCAAGGTCATATCCACGAGTTAACAACGCTTGCTGCATCTTCTTAACGGCATCTCCAGAGCTTCCTAAACGAAGAATTTCACCAGAAGATCCCGATGAGTTGCTGGTTCCAGTGGCATATTTCTTATAGAAACTTTCCGCTGCAGAATAACGAACCGGCCAGTTTGGAATGCTGGATCGTTCAAAAGCATCGTGGAAAATCTTTACTGCATTCTTGACATCTGAGCAAGCTTTAAAGTTCGCAAAGCTACCTGCAAATTTCTTAATTAAAGATGCGGTGTACCCATCTCCACCGTATTCCACATCTCCACCAGAGAGTTCTTTGTCTAACCAGTTTAACTGACAAAGGAGATCTTTCCAAGTCTTACCTCTGGATTTTGCGTATCTGCTAAGCATCTTAAATCTACCAGTATTGGTATTGTAACGTTCCCACTGACAGATACCAGCTGCATAAGGAGTTGGCTCTTGTAAGCATTCTGGATCCATGTCAGATTCCTGTTGCATGTTACCCATAATACCACAAATCGCTTCTGGAGAATATCCATGATCAATACCCCAGTTATATACCTGCTCTGCTACGGTAGTTCCAGTTAATGGGGCTTCTTCGTCAGATTCCCATAACGCACGACCATAGCCAGCGATTCTACTATATGTACGATCGTAGGATTTCTGTCTGGTACATCCACCATTGGCAACCACGCCTGATGCAGAAGAAGTATTTCCTTCAATCGTATAAACCGTATCTGCGGTTACACGAAGTACCAATCCAGTATGACAAATCGTTCCGTTGGAGTCTTTAAAGAAGATTTGATCTCCTGGTTTTGGAGTTCCATTTGCAGGAATCCAGTGACTAGATCCTAAATTCTTAAACATCTGCGCACTGTCTGGGGTATATGCAGAGAATCCACCTAATGCTTTCTTTGCACGAGCGTATCCTGCTGAGTTTGCTCCAGCACAAACGATGAAACAAAAGTCAACAAATCCATCACACCAAGGTTCTTCTTGTAAGTTTCCGTAACCAAGACGCTGAAGCTGTACCCAAAACCAAGTGATGTTTGCATATCCTGGATTCCATGTCTTATTCTGTAATTGTGCATCGGAACCCATGGATGCTTTTTCAAAGTAGTTATCCCAATTTAAGGCGACTGCCAATACATTGGAAGGTGTAATTGCTGCCATATTGTAAACCTCCTTTCACATAGGTTATCTAATTGTGGCGACACTTAAGAAGAAGGACTGGCCTCTTATGCCAATCCTTCTTCAAGAAAAGAGGTGATATACTTTTTACATAGGAGGGACCCGTTCCTCAAGCACTGTCAGGAGAGTCTTCTTGTTTACCGGTAAGATCCCGACGAGGCGAGTACTAAATATCCCAGAGATAAACCGTGTAGGTTTATCATGATAATTATCACTTACTTAAGTGTATAGTCACTGATTTTTATTTATATAATATTTATGTGAATTTAAATAAAAGGAGGTGAACACCATGACCAACCAATCATTTTATAGAATGATTCAGCGTACATGTACAAACGGACCGACATCTGCTTCTGCAATGCAGGACGAAATTGATAGTGTCGATCTATCAGTATATCGTCGTAATCATTCTTGTAAGGATGCTCAACCTGTATGCGGTCAGACGATCGCATCAATGTGCATCTAAACAAAAAGATATGGGGAGGCATCTCCTCCCCGTATTTTTGGTGTTTCACCTCTTAAATACATGTAAACCATACTATTTTTATTTATATAGTATTTATGTGAAATCCATAATAAAGGAGGTGAAACACCATGTTTGAATCTGCATTTAATCATGTATTCAGGCGTGCTATCTGTATGCCTAAATGCACCGACGAACAACTTCAATATGAAGCTGAGAGTATCTCCAACAAGCTCTCGCGTCAGGAAATGATTTGTGAAGATGCTAGACCTACATACAGTCGGTCAATTGCATCGTTAGCAATTCATTAACAAAAAAAAGATATGGGGAAGCTTCTCTTCCCCGTATTTTTTTGGTGTTTCACCTCTTAATCTACTGTAGCATCATCAATAGCTTCATAGAACAAACGTCCTTGCCCTTTTGTCGGAACAGCTACTGTATACATCCAGTTATTATCGATATATCGAAACCAGATTGTCTGATGATTATGTAATAACTTATCGGTTCGATCGAAGTACATCATAGCAATATCTGCAGAACTTCTACGAAGTCCGTACTGTCTACGAAACTCTGGAAGATCTTTATAAATCTCATCATCCTTATGAGAAACCATCAGGTCATCATATCTAAGGATGGTATAGATCATAACCATGAAGTTCCATTCATTTCCCGGATAGTCGTGTTTCTTTTTGTTAGCCAGATAAATAATCTGACGAAGAGCGCGAAGAATGACTTCGTCTGTCTCGGAATCTAAGTCCGTAGTAAACGCTCTAAAAAAAGAAAAGTTGTCGATGATTTTCATTGCATCGTTGTACATCTGTACATAGATGTCTTTTAACTTTCCGTTTGCGTACCATTTCAGTTTCGCAATACCAGCTTTTACGATGTCTTCTTTTGTTGTTGATAACAACTCCAATTTGTGCTGCATTTCAGGTTGCAGTGTACTTGAATCAAAAATATCCATTTTTTGACCCCCTTTTTAATCAAGATTTTTACTAAATAAATAATATATAGCTGAACGAGAAAATTGATTCTACGTTCAGCTATTGGATATATCATGGGACGAGGAAAATAGTTGATATCCATCTGATATCAGTACGAAATGGGTTAAATATCATTTACTTATGTGTGTCGAATAAAACAAAACTTGCTCACCAAACAAAGGCTATACAATCAAGTTCGTCCCTTGCCTATATGTTATGCGATGGATAAGAAAAAATAAGACTAGCCTCGAGATGATGGCTAGTCTTATTTATTTAATCATTTATACTTCCCTACCTAATTGTTGGTATGAGAAATACAATTCTATCGTAAATCGAATACATTCACAGACTTAGAAGAACGTCTGATAACTGGTAAAATACGTTCATACATCTCCACGCATTTCTGAAATCCCATATCTACGATATAGTAAAAGACAGTATCTCGTTGTTTCCCGTCAGCATCTACATAAGGACGTAAACGTCCAATCGTCTGAATCATATTGAGTCGACTTGCCATAGGTTCTGTCAAGATGACAATTCGCAATCCTTTAATGTCAGCTCCTGTTCCCATCAGTTGTCTCGTACAAGAGATGCAATTTGCTTCTTCCATCTCCTCAGTGGTAGCAGGACTCTTACTATGGTTGACGATCACATCCCAAGATGGATATTCTTTTTGGATCTCTTCTTGGACGGCTTCCGTAGATGCCTGCAATCCAGAGAGGATCATACGAATACCATCCAAATTCTTGGAATGATCCAAACACTTCTTGATGGCTTTCATCATATCCTCATGTCCTTCCAGATATTCATAAGTCATATAGTTAGGAGCGGAGTACCCAAATGCATTGGAGTGGCAAACCGTTCGTTTAGCTGCATTATCCGGTTTGCTATCAATCAAAACGATACAGGAAATTGTATGTCGACTTCTGGCGATACATTCTCCAAACCGGAAGACCGTGCTATATGCTTTGTGATAGATAATGTCTTGTTGCACGTCAGAACGTCCAAATGTGGCAGTCAGATACCAGGTTCTTTGAATGTCTGTATAGAAGTCGATCATCAGCATGTTTCGTAGATACAGATGCGTTTCATCTAAGATCTTAACACCAATCTGTAGCTTGTCTAAAAATGGTTGTAATTGCCACCAGTTATCATCTGAGGTAAATGATGTAATCGTCTGATGCATAATGATGAAAAAGTCATACTGTAACGGATCAATTTCGTCATCCATAAACGCTCGTATCATAGAAGATCCTTCGATGGAACAAATCTGATCTCGATCTGCAGAGGTAAATTCCTCAATGGATTCGATCCACTGTTTTCGAATCTTTTCCGTATGGCAGATAATGATTGGACGATATTTCTTTTTTACCGCTGCATGAATTGCACAGTACGTCTTTCCATGACCGGTAGGCATATTTAATCCCAATTGCGGATGATGTTGTGGTAATTCATAGACTCCGGATTCTGTTAAGAAATCAATTCCGTTTTGCTGATTTTCATCTTTGGGACCCATAACCATTTTTACATCACTCATCTTTGTGACTGGATGTTCACAAGAGATGGCTCTGGCGGTACTTCGAGTGACACGTTCAAGTACCTGGATATTGTATCCTTTCGGTAACCGAAGCGTATCTGTAGATTCATCAACGTAATACCCAATGGGTTCCAGACAATGAAGTGGTTTATTTTTTCTGGACATCTCCAATTCTACATCCGGAAGATCTCCAAGTCTGTAGTTACTAACTTCGATGTGAGTTTGATAGATGGTTATTTGGTGTTCTCTCATCGTTGTTTAATCCTTTCTAACCTTAAAAAATACAGGTGTGATTTGTTTACACACCTGTACTTCGAAGTATTGATTATCTTGTCCAACTTCCGTAAGAGTCTCCTCCAAGGAAGGAACGTCCGGAACTTGAACCAGCTCCTGTAAAGGAACCCTTAGAAGATTTCTTAGATGGCTTGTCGGAACCGCCAGTGGTACGTTTTGCAACATACTCCATGGCCATTGCCAGAATCTTTACGGTATCTTCTGTTGAAAATCCTTTGCACATGTTTAACACCTGATTGGTGGTTCCATCTCCGGATCCAGAGCTTAAGGCATAATCTGCAATGGTCTTTGCTGCCTGTGAAAGAATTTTATTTTTCTGTGTGGCTAAATCCTCTAATTTTGTGGTTGCTTCGATTGAATTCATAATGTAATCCTCCTTAAAATAGTAATTTATATGAAGAGCTTAGCTCATCATGACTTTTTTGCGAAACTGAAACGTGTCACCTAACATCTTATTGGTATCTGTAATTGGTACAGACCATGAAGTGCCTTTGTGTACCAACATACATCCATGCAAACAAAACTCCTCGGACATTTCCATCTCAAACTGAATCTGTTCTCGTAAACGATCTTCGATGCACTTGGCAGTTGGAACGTCTAAGGAGTTTGTAAATAACGTATGGATGTCTGGGTAATTTGTCTTCAAATATCCAAGAGTAACCAGATTACAGATATCCTGAATTTGAGTGTCGTATAAACTTGTAACACGACTTCTGTCACTGAATACTTTCACAATCACAGCGACCTGCATACGATAAAGCTGTTTGTTCTTATTTAACAGCATCGTATAAACACATTCCATTTCACGTTCGTTACGACCAAGCTGTCTGGTATTGCGTTTAATTTCCAGATCCTGTCCTGCGTTGCGTTCTGCCATTTTTACAAATCTACGATTCTTAGAAACAAATCCAATCTGGAATCCGGCAAGCTGAGATTCCCATTTTGTCACATCGATGAATTTGGCAATCCGTTCGATTATCTGACGGTATTCATCGTCTTTTAACTGTCTTTTCATAACTGATGTCTGCGGCTTTGAAACCTCCGCTTTCTTGAATATTCCCATGATGTTTACCCTCCGTTATTCTTCGAGGTCCTGCGATTCTTCGTCATCATCACTTCCAAAGTTAATGACCTCTGTACTGTCACGTGCCTCATCTTCTTCTGGTGTTAAGGATGCTAAGATTTTTACATGTTCATCATCAACGGCACTATTGATGATTTCTAACAGCTCCTTGTACTGCTGATCTGAAATGTGACCGACCATATCACGACTATCGTTATAGACTAATGCATGATATCCATCATCATTCGGATCAAGATTTCCAGTAATGACAAATGCCTCTCGTTTTAAGAGCTCTCGCCATAAATGGAAATATGGAACAGACATTTTGGTACCGTTCTTTAACGCGGAACTCATGTTAGCTGTCTGATGCTGTTTGTCAATAACTGGTAAGTTGGAAAGACTCATTCGAATCTCTCGCAACTCGCATTTGACCATTTTCTTTAATCCATCGTCTGCCTGTTTGACAATCGGAAGAACCATACTAGATCCAGAGCTTAATAAGTCTTTGACTCTCTGGTTCTGCACGATGGAATCGTTGCTGATCGTCGGTAAGACATACTGCAGATTTAAGCAAACCATATTGACTACGTTTGCTTTGTTCTTCATCTCATCTGTAATGGTTGTGAAACGAAGACCGTTGTTTTCAAACCAGAAGATCGGATAAAAAGAGTTCTTTCCTTCTGGTTGTTCCTCGTTGTAGATCCAAACCTGATTGGTATTGATATCCACATAACCTTTTCCAGGGATTGGATGAATTTCTGCAACTAAAGCAGGATCGCTAAAGTCCGCGCAAGCATCTACTTGAACGGTCTTTAAGGAACCTAACTTCAGATAACAATCCCCGAGTTTGTCACCACTATGTACCTCCTGTGGTGAGCAGTCTTCACCATCTAAGACTGGTTCGATTAATTCTTTGGTTTCGTTATTCATTGCTTGTACCTCCTCATATAAATAATATATTAATCAATTCTTATCCTGATTCCAGAATCTCTCTATGGAAATAGATTTGCAGATATCTGAAACCGTGGATGGATAGAATTTTTCTACATCATCAACGACTGTTGAATACTGGTTGTCCCCAGCCGCTGCAAGGAATTCTTCTTCTGTAATGTGGTTCTGTTTTAACTTCTGAGAAAACTGTGCATAATTCCACAAATCAAACTTGATTTTTTGGTTGATACGTCCATTACGGATAAGCGCTGGATCTAAGCGACCAATATGGTTGGTACAAAGTACCACAATATGTCCACACGTAACATTGTCTAAGAAATCCAATAACGAAGATAACAAGGCCTGTTTCTGGTCACGTTCGTCAGCTATCATCGTCGTTTGTCTATTATAGGTATATAAATCAACTTCATCAATTAAGATGATACAATTTCCATACCCATTCGATATATTCAAAAGGGATGACAACTTACTATTTGTAGATCCGTAGTTGGATAAATAAGATGCATCCACTTTCAACAGTGGCACCTCTAATGTAGATGCTAACGCCGTAACAAAGGATGTCTTGCCGGTACCAGGCTCTCCATACAACAACAAGTTGTAATGCCATGGTTCTCCCATGTCACGATAGAACTTGCGAGTATGCTCAGAAGAAAACCGTTTCAATGTATTAAGAACGGAAGTCTTTGTACTCTCATCCATAATGACTGTGGATAAATCACGTGCTGGGATGTATTCACAATTATCATCACCCGTATTCATAATACGAGTAACGGTAACATCTTTGGTGGATGGATTCTTGTCTCCACGATAGTATGACCAGTAAGTATCGTTAAAGCGTTCCGCAAACTTTTCATGTCCACGTCCAACAAACGTCATGGTATAGGTAACGTTTCTCCAGCTACGATCGGTAATCTCAGAAGATAAGCTAATAAATACATATAAACCTTTGATGTATTTCTTAAGTGGAACAAAGAATGTGGTTCCACTAATACTAAGATTGATTCTTCGTCCAAATGTACTCGCATTTTTAAATTCAGATACGGCTTCTGGATAGTATGGCTGAATCATCTTAGCTACCATATATTCCATATAATCCTGACCAGTTGGACGGTTATGTCTACTAACCGTAGAAAAGATCTTAAACTTTAAAGTTGTATAGAAATGCTCCGCTACTGCGTGCATCATAAATGTCGGGAACTTTGTGATATTCAGGATATCATCTGGAAAACTGTTATTTCGATTCACCGCTGAGGAGCCTCTGATTTCCTCTTCGTCATCATCGGTTTTGGTTATATAATCTGACATGTATATTCTCCTTATATTTCTGGTATATTATTTGCTTTCTTTGGGATCGCAAATTTTGGACTATTGTCCAGTCCTGGATCTTCTTTGATTGGTTCTCCAATTTTTAATTCTTCTATCTTTCCAGTGTCTCGTAATGCACTATAAAGAATCTCACTATCAATTAGTTGAAGTGCCAATGACGTCATATCCAGGGTATTCAAAGTATCTAACAAATATAACATCTCTTCGTATGTTAGATATGTAAAGTAATCCATCTTATTGAATGCCATGATGCATCCTTCGTAGAAGAGGTCTTTTTCATTCTCGTCTTGCACAACACATGGCTCTAAGATGATGGATTTGGTGTTTGTGACCATCGCAATTTCTCGATGGAGATTTGCTAATTCTCGGTCTACCATTAATTCACCAGACTTGTATTTGTAAAACAGGTCTTTCTCACTTTGGTAAGCCGCTAATAATTTCCTGAGTCTTAATTTCAAGATAAAGACTCCTTTTTGTCCAAAGGACAATTGATAATTGGGATCGTAACCGTCGGTCTTTTTAGATCGTTTGTCTGTAATATCGATCGTCAGAAAGGGCCTTGGATTGATTCGAATATAAGAGTTGTTTCGATATGCAAACTTATGAATCACCTCATCGTTACCCCAGTTCATCGCCCGGTTACGAATCTTTTGTATCTCGTCTTCCTCAAGTATCACTCCTAATTTAAGCGACAGTGAGGCATGAACGCGACATAACTCCACAGTCGCTTTGTACATGGGTATCACCTCCTAATTTATATTTCTTTACCCATGAAGATAATATATCATTCTTCTTTCACGTCAATAGTTTCTTTAGACTTTGTCTTCTCGAGTTCTCGTATGTAGTCACGCATTGCTAAGTAAAAATATAGACGTCCATCTGTAATCTCGTCATGATCTTTTCCACATGGAAGACCCGAGCAATTGTCGATTTTCATAGATGAATTATTTTCCATATTAACTTGTCCCCTCTTTACACATGAAAGAACTATATCAACTTTCCTTGGTATCTGTTTTTATGGTAGTACTAGCTACAAACTTTTTCTTTTCAATTTCTTTCACGTAGTCACGCATTGCCACATAAAAGTACGCGGCATCTAATTTGTCTTCCTTTTCCAATGTGGTGAAGATCTTATTTAACGCATCATAGTACCACATTGTTTTTGAACACTCAGATGTGCGAGTATGGCTCTTATATTTGATTCCTTTCGGGTATTCAGATAATAATTTAGAGGCGTCTACAAACACATGTGCGATAGATTCTATCGCAGGTCCCTCCACAATCCCTTTGCGATCGTTTCCGCACGGAAGTCCAAGATAGGATCTTGCTTTACAATATTCATAGTATGCATCATCAAACATGTGGAACAGGTCCTCATCTAAATTATTGAAATATCCCTTTGAACCCAATATACCTGTTATCCAATTCTCACTTGTCATATCATCCAGATATCCTACAGAAAATGCGGTATGGAAGTTTCCATCTTCCCAACGTACATAATTGGTACATTTACCAATCATATCAACAGGGATGATGTCTGCGTTTACAATTTCAATATGATGAAATGGATGCCATTTAAATAAAATCGCATAAATGGATGGCATGGTCTCCGAAGTATCGGATGCTGCTAAATTAAAGTATACATATTTATTTGCAGTGATAGTCACAATATCTGCATTGATTAATTCATCCGTAACCAATTTTGCGTTGTCTTTGGTGTATTTATTAATTGCTCCTACCAACTCTCTTACTGCAATCTTAAAGGTTTCGTTTTCTGCAATGGAAGATATCTGTGATAAATATACCTCATAGTTGTCAACTGCCATAAATAATTCATTTGTCATAATATGTATTCTCCTTATTTGTATTTCTTTACCAATAAAAGGACTATATCATTTTTTGTCCATGTCAATAGAATCTTTAAATCGGGTCTTCTCGATTTCTCTCACGTAATCACGCATTGCCATGTAAAACTCTGCGGCATCTAAACTATTCTTTTGGTCTAATCCTTTAAAGATGGATTCTAACGTATTATAAAACCAATCGGTTTTTGAGCATTCTTTGCTGTCATTATAGTTAATCCCTTCCGGATATTTGGATAATAGTTCTGACGCCTTTTCAAATGCTGTTACAATTGTGGTCGGTCCACTAATAGCATCTTCTTTATGCTCGAAACCAAGATACAGTAAGGATTCTTTATAAATATAATAGCTATCTGCAAACACGTGAAATAGGTGTTCGTTTAAATCATAAAAACATCCACCTGCTTTATTAATACATTCACAATTTAACCATGGATTGCATGTGATGTCGTCACTAAATTCCACTGGATATGTCACATGAAAATCATTATTTTCCCAACGTACACATCCAGTATATAATCCAATGGAACTTATCGGAACGGTTTTTACCACCTTAATGTCAATACTGTGAAATGGATCCCATGTAAATTTGAGCACATAGATGTACGCTTCTTTTTCACCAACGGTAGATCCACCAATATCAAAGTATGTATAGTGATTCCTTTCGATATCTTCTCGTATGTTATCTACTAAGATCTTTACTACTTTTGCGGAGTTGTTTTCTGTGTATGTGTTTAATGCATTCACCAAACGTTCCACTGCCATTCGAAATGATTTCTTTTTTCCTAATAATTCGGAATTTGCTGGCAGACATGTATAAACGTCATAATTTTTAATTACTCCAAGCATAGTTGTACTCATAGTATCACTCCTTTCTTTAAATAAGACAAACAGAAGCTCTTAGGCTTCTGCTTGTCTCTTTTTAGCAGCTTCTTTTGCTGCTTTACGTGCTTTCTTACGTGCTTCTTCGGTTTCTCCATTGTCGTCATCGTTATAGTAATCAAAGGACTCCATAACTAATCCAAGATGTCCTTCCTTAGAAGTACCATAACAATGAACGTCTTCATTCATCTGCTGAAGATCATATAAAGCACTGTAATAGTCTTCTTCTTTCTCAAACTCCATCATGATGTAAATCTTGCCTTTATCATGGAAGTACTGATTCAAGTCATGCTGTAAATTCCAGAAGAAATTGCCTGTTTCCATAGAGTCATCAAAGTACAAGCCCTTGATCTTACCCCACGGAGATAACAGTCCGTTTCTACCCGGGTCAGAATTGCCTGTGTTACGGATGCGTAAATCACTATCGGCAGAATTTCCGATTAGGATTTTTGCAAAACGTATTGATACCATTAGTCGTACCTAATGGACTAGACTATCTCACCATCTTGTATATTCTGTGACCAAATATACAAGAGCTCTTCGTTTCGGACTTTCGTCCTACCTTTCGTCCACATTCGGACCTACTCGCTTCGTGTAACCATTTCAGATTACCTTATTTTCAAACCACCTGAGATAAATCTCATTTATGTATTTCTACAAATATGGTTGTCTAGCTTTCCATAGTCGTTGAACACACATTACATCATCGTGTAATGCTTCGTAACGGATTGTCGCTATATCCCTGACAAGAGTATAGGGTGTTCCCGTTTTAGAAGAGTTTTTCCAACGGATCGCTCCGTTTCGGTGCCGCAATTAACACACTAAAATATCGATGTTTCCAATAAATGACGGATGGATAGAACGATAACGTACTCCTACGTTGTTCCCATTCTTGTTACCTAATGACTGTGCGTATATTCACGTATAGCGTTGATGTGATCTCTCTTATACGCAGTTCTCTTATGAACTTCCCGGTGTCTCCACTAACACTTATAAGTGCCGGATACTAGACTATATCATCATCTGTATTTCTACTTCTACAGAGCCTCCCATTTGGAATCCACTTGGATCCTACGATACTCGCTTCGTGTAAGTATTTCAACTTACCTTATTTTCAACCCACCTGGTTTCCCATTAAATGTGGATGTCTAGCTTTTTCTAGTCGTTGAACTCATATCTCATCGTTGTGAGATACTTTGCTGCGTCGATTGACACTATCATGGATGTTGTTACCATACCTTGGGAGTTACCCCTTGCCGCCAGATTCATCACTGCTCTGGTTTGGTAATCCATGCGTAACATGTCGTTCCCGCAATTAGAGAGGTTTTTCCAACAGGTCACCCTGTTTTGGGACAACTCGCATGTCCCTTAGTCGTATACTTGAATTTCTTAAAGAAATTCAAATCATTTACGGAATCATCGAAACTTAATAAACCTGACTGAAACAGCTTCGTGATCAAGAGATCACCAGGCCATTTAAACATCTCTTTGAAGTTTTCGATGGTTGCTTTATCTCCAAGGGACATCACACGGGATACTCTCTTGGAGAACTCTGCGGTTAATAAGGAACTGCAGGTTTCTGCACAACGCAGTCTCTTATTATCCAAAGATAAATTATCTTTTAATCGTAACGTATTATACTCCTGACAAATCCAACGTAAGAGTGTATAGATATCTTTCTTGTGATACTGATACAAATACAAAATTCTTGTGGTGGTATCGTCAAGCAAACGATTAAAGAATTTCAATGTGTCTTTTCCCTTATCGTAGTTTGGTGGATTGGAAATGCGTTTCACCCACTGTTTTCCATCCTCTAACTGAGAGACGGTAGTACGGTTCGTGGCAACGGTCATAATACCACCCACTACGGATTGTACATAAGGGTATTTCTCAAATACGAACTTTAAGACTTTTAAATAACATTTACCAGAAATCTTAAAGTATAAATAATCCGGATCTGGTTCTTCCGGATAAGATTCAATGCATTCAATGCAATCCTGTACCTGGAGTTCACCAAGTGCTACGTCGATTCCTTTGGACATGTAGAAAAGCATGACCGGAATCTCTTTACGGAACACAAAAATGTAGTATACAGGTACATGATAAGACTTGCCGACAACGTCTGCAATCACACGTTCAGTACGATCGGCTCTTGCATCTGGATCGGCATCGGTTAATGGTTCTAATACATCCTGAATTTCTACAGGAGTTGTAATATCGGTAACTGGTTCAATGTTTACCGGTGTACGTTTAACTGATATTGGCATCCTATTTAGACTATATCATGAAGGAAGACGAATGTCTTCACGACCCTCCCGTTTCGGCGTAAAGCCTACATTTCGCCTGCTAGAGGCCTACTTCCAGAGGAGTACCTCTGTTTTCCCTAGTCGTTGAACGTTCATCTCACCGTAGTGAGAGCTTCGCTGCGGATTGTTCAATTTGGACCTTGGTTACCATATCTCCGGAATTACCCTTTGCCCCAAATATATCACTACAATTGGTTGGTAGTCCAAATCTTATGAATATTCCCGCAATTAGAGAGGTTTAGAGTCCCCAATGCCACAGTTCAGGGACTTTAAAACAACTGACTGGCTTGACGTGTCACTTCAAACCCTACCATACTTCTCAGTATGGGGTAGACCATATCTTCATCTCACATACGTGAGAGCTCACCGTTTCGGCGTCACCCTACATTTCGCCCGCAAGGGGCCTACTAACGCCTATGAAGTAAATCATAGGCGCGTTCCCTGGTCGTTGAACTTTACAAAATCTATCTATGAAACTAATCTCGTATAACCACTAAAGTCATACTGAGAAGCAATTTTCTGGCGGCATTTGCCAGAACGAATTTGTTTTACCATATCATATGGTACATCTGTCTTTTCTGCGATTTGTCGCATGGTAAGCTTATTACGCTCAAGTTCTTGACACACTGTATGAATTTGATCATCAGTGTATTTTCGGTACGGATTCTTCTTACCGTAGCGATTAAAGAATTCGCCAAAGCTATATTTTACGGAAACACCTTTATGCGCTCGATGGTAAACGATATTTTTAATTGTCGATTCTGGAGCACCTGTACATTTTGCGATCTCTGGAATAGAAAGTTTTCCTTCTTGTAACAACGTACAAATTTGGATAACGGTCTCGTTACTGATCTTGCAATGTGGATTATCTTCTCCAGTCAGAATCGTACAAAGTCCGATATCGTACGCATGTTTGGTATTCTCAGATGCGCTCAACCATTCCAAATTCGATTCTTGATTGTGCTCTTTGTTTCCATCTTTGTGATTCACTTGCGGTAGATTTTTCGGATTATCTATAAATGCTTCTGCAACCATCCGATGGATGCGTAATGCATAGACATTACCTTTGTACGAGATTGTAGAATATAGATATCCAGATCCATTGACTCCTTGTGACAGAATTTTGATTTCTTGTTTACCTGCGTAATTTAATGCTGCGATGTATCCATATGAACTAATGAAGTATTGTGTTGGTTCGTCGTCGATAAATAACTGCTTAATTTTCTCCGGATTGGATGCGATACCAAGTCTCCGGACAAAGTCTCTTTTGTTCATATTGGATCATTCCTTTCGTATGTATATAAATTTTAGATAGATTTTGTCTTAGCTGCGGATTGTCTCTATATCCAGCCTTACTTACCATATCTCCGGAATTACCCTTTGCCCCGATTTCTCGGTTGGTAGCTGGATCTTACCAAGGACGTCCCCGTCAATTAAATGAGGATTTTTCTGCATGTCGCCATGCAGGCACCCACACGTTTTAAGGTGCTCTTCTCGACCATCTGATAGATCAAGTAGTATTTTTTGCCTTTGATGTAGAGATACCCGTCTTCATCCTGAAGTGGGATCAGCATCGCTTTTGTGATTGGATAGACGTGCTCAAACATCTCTCCAGTGTCAGGATTCTTTTCACGAACCGTGACATGAATTTTAGTGGTCAGCTTCCCATACCGGTCATCGTTTACATATTTATAGTCGAAACGTTCGTTCTTACGTTTCTTTTTCTCACGCTTGAAGATGTGCTTGTTGATTTCGATATCGGATTCTTCTTCGGTGTATTCGAAACTCATAATCTTAATATTTGGAATAACCTCCAAGGATCTCCAAGATTCTTTGACGAACTCCACTAATGGTAAGTCTGCAGACTTCGTCATCAATGCCGTATTTAAGTGCTTTTCAAATACGCAGTCCTTCGTATAATTAGGGATATACTGTTTCATTTCACTCGCTCCTTATTTTTCATGCTGACCAAAGATAAATATACCACTCCCATTCAATCGTTTCAATGAGATTGGTGGATATGTATTATGTTTTTTCTCAGGTTCTCTTACCTGAAATGGTGGTCGTCCATAATTTGGAATACACGTATGCGTACAAATTAAAGATTCATGCACCTGGATGTTTTGATCTACGAGATTTGTATAAATTGCATAGACATCCATTGGTACTAAGAATCGATCCTTTGCAGAATACTTTGGATAGATCGTTCCAATACGTTTATTGAAATCGTCTAATAGATCCACCCGTTCCATATGACTTTTTTCATATTTGTGCTCAGACTGATAAATGGAGATCACTGACATTAAGTTCGTTACAAGTGCGCGTAATGCTCTTGCTGTTTGTGCCAATGAGCTCATTCGATCCAGATCTTCATCAACGTCTGGGTGTACCTCCTTTGATCCATCCTCGTTTTCAACTAAGTAGTTTTGGATTGGCTCCCAATAGATAGGACAGTAATCTTGATACATGTTTACAAAGTGCTTTCCAATTACGATAGGATAATCTAACGTATTATAAACGGAATACACGTGATTACGGCTATTGGAATCCTTGCCTTCTAAGGGAAGACAAAATTGTCTACATGGTTGTATTGCCATTATAACACACCTCCTTTATTTTAAAAGTATCTACAGAAATGAAACTTCAGTAGACCAAAAAAATAATATATCGGCAAAAAAGAAAACCCAGACCAATGAAGGTCTGGGTTCTTTGCTTAATTCTTTCTATGGTGCATCGCCAGATAATCCATAAACAAGATGGCTGCTGGATCAATCGAGTTTCTGTTTACCGCTCTTGAAGCCTCTTTATAGTTGATTACAGCAATGACGTTGTTAGATGGGAAAAGCTCTGTAATATGAAACAGAGCAGACTGAAACAGTGACCAATATCTACAGTTATCCATAATGGTATCTGCGATGGTTTCACAAGCCTCAAGATGCACCTCCATATGATCATTTCGAAATGCAGTTCGATTATCTGAATGGCTGTGCTTCTTTGCCTCTTCTTGTGTGATGTAACGCATTAAGAATCTGGTACGTGGAGCACCTGGTTCAGGTGGAAATACGAAGTTTTTCAGATACATCGGAGCCATTTGCTTACATGATCCAGATACCAAGAACTGTACGATCAGATTTGGATTGGCTATAGCCGCGTTATTGTTCGAACCGATCTGTCCATATGGACGAATGTTTGCAAGTCGAGCAATGTCAAAGATTCTGCAGATCGGACGCATCTCGCATTCATATCGCTCAGTGTCGGATACGAGTTCGATTCGACGAACGACAAATTTCATCAATAACGCTGGATCCACGACATAGCTTAAATATCTGAACGGGTTTTTATTATTTCTGAAATAGAGGCGGAAAGATTCAAATAAAAGTGGAATCAATCCTTCTTTTTCTGGATCTGACTTGTAAGCACCTACGGATACCTTAAAGATATCTGTATAGGTATAGCATGCCGTATGGGCATACAGTTTCATGAATGCCATAAATGCCGGTAAAGAAAGTCGATCAATAAGATAACCGTTATCACCATCGGTTTTAAATGAATATAAGAGCAACCCTTCCATCGCATCTAAGCAAGTAAGGACTTCCGTACTGCAATCCATAACGGATGCGACCATGTGGATGTTATGACAATTGGATTCTACTTTCAGATCCTCTGCACGCATCTTCACTTCTAAAGTACTGAAAATAGTTGGGTCATAACCACTAATATCAGAATTGATCGTTACACCAAAATGGGCAAGGAGACTTCCCTGCAGAGTCAGTAACATATCTGACGGATTATCTTCAAGTAGTTCATGGCGTTCTGCAGAAACCTCGATAAATTCATTGAGTTGTTCGATTACATCACGACCAAGGTTGCTTATTACAGATCCAGATAAGCAATCTGCCAGACGGTATACATTTCGTTCACGGTCTACGAATTTCTCAATCTGTAACAACTGACGATAGTTTTTACCAGCTACTAATTCTACCATGTTGATACCTGCATCCGATAACGCATTTAAGAAGTCACGGATATAGCGATAATATCTGGATGGATCATTGATCACTTGTTCCGGAATCTCGATATTGAACATGGTATGGATAAAGTTTGGGTCTGGATTGATCAGAAGCACCGTTTTCATAAAGAATTTCTGCAAGGCATCACGATTATGTGAAGTTGCTAATCGCAACATTTTCAGATTGCTACTTTCAGAGATATATGCCCAGTATACCTCCTGGGTATCTCTATATGGGATCATCATCAACACTTTTACGAGTTGCTCCATATATTCAGTTACAAAGTACCCATGACGTGCAGTATTTGCATAGAAGTTGATCACCAGTTTAGAACACCAATCATTTTTAGCATCGATCATATCGTATAAGGATCCCAGATAAATTGGAACTTTTTTACCCTTAAGGGTAACATCACAAATCTTCATGGAATCTCGGAAATCTTTTGGTAATTCATCTCCATCGTCAATGCCATATGTAGCTGCATTCCAGATAGCATCTCCATATAAACGAGCAACGATCCCCAAATCAAGATCAGATAAGCTGTCACCGATATGAATCTCTGATTCGTAAGATTCATCTTCCATTTTGCAATCATCATAGTATTTCGTGTTTTCGTAAAGTGACAGCTGGATGCTTACATACATCAGCACGTCATTTAACGAAATGATTCCAAATGCTGGGGTGAGAGAATCATCTGTGGTAAATAATTGGAGTGTGCTTTGATTAGTCTCAAGGTATGCATCATCGGCGATCGGTTCTCCTTTTTCGAGTTGTTCTTTATGTGTCTTTGCGTAATCATATACGAAGTTTTTGATAGTTGCTTTAAGATTCTGCCATCTTGTGTTTTTTACGCGTCTAAATTCCATAGTATATCCTCCTTAAAAAGGAAGGAGTCTAATTATAGACTCCTTCTAGTATGTGTATTAGTTTTCGTCAAGCGGTACAATCTGTGCATTACCGAAAAGATCTGCAAATTTCACATGCTTGTTGATATCTTTGCGATATGCTGAGATTTCCTGTAAGTATAACTTCACGACGGTTGCAAAACCATCATGATGCATGCCGGATGCCTGTGGGTGTCCACCGCCACCATAGTATTTTGCAAGTTTATCAACGCGAGCCACTTCGATCTTCTCATCGGTACGTAAACTAATGGTAGACTCCATCAGATCCAATGCCATAACACCAACAGTATAATCTTCTTTGAGTTTCTTATATTCATCGAGTTGCATCATGTAGTGACACACGAGCGAGAAGTTCCCGACTGTCGGAAACGGAATTACTACCCAAAGGTCTGGCGCATTATGACCACGAATGCCAAGATGCATACTGCTCACGTGGGCACTGATTGCCCATAATTTACGAGCCATACTCTTCAGAAGTTCATCGTGTTCTTTTAAAGCTTCCATATACTTTGAAGGCATGAAAGAGTCTTGCTCTGGGTGACTGCCTCCTACGCGATTCCAGAGATGGGCAACTAAATCATTGATATCCGCATATACGGGACGTTCAAATCCCATGTTTCCAATCATTGTTGGTGTAATAGATGTAGGATTAAATTCTGGATGATCTCTCCACTCAAAGATATCCCACTGAGAGATTGCCGCACATAATTCATAATAATTTTCACGATATTTTGCTCTATCTATAACCGTCATAGATGTTGCATTTGCAACCAATGGGTCTAAGATTGCAGCCGTAATAAAGGTTGCTGCAATTTTCAGTTCATCGGTACCTTCGTTGATAGCTTTAGTTAATCCATCAGGGATGCCTACACCTTTGATTGTCTTAAGCTCTCCAAGAGTCGGGAAGGTGTACACACCAACTGGGAGTTCTTTCTGGTTATCGATATAATCTCTGTAGAATGGATTCGTATTGTGATGATCGATGTACATCGCAAAGTGTTCTTCTGGTGTACCAAACCACTCAGTATTCGATTTTTCTGCATTAAATCCATGAACGAGCTGCGGTGAGAACACGTCTATCCATGTAAATCCATAGACATCTCTCAGCTCTTCATACGTATAATCATGGATCGGAATATCAGTGATTAATAAGGTCCACGGACGTACATCTGGAATATCATGTCCAAACATATCTGCGAACGCATCCAGTGCTCGAAGAATGTAATCCTCCACGCAATTCTCCGGGCATGAAATCACGAATGTGTATCTGTAGGTATCAAAGAACCAATATGCGTGTGCATCTGCAACCTGCATTGGAAGTACGGAACCATATCCGTCTGCGTCAGTATGTGTGCACTGTAATCCAAACATGAATTCCGTACATGTATCGTTGAATTCAACGGCATTAGATGGAGCGCTCGGACCATACGATAAATACTCTTTGTAAAGCTTCTCAAAGTTTACATCGAAGCTTTGAAAATCAAAATCTTCATGCGCAAGTACGACATCTCCAAGATTGCGGATCTGCTCCATCATGCTGGTTACGATATTATATGAAATATTTGTCATCGCCTGATTATGAGCAGATGCATGTACTAATTTTGAGTTTGTGCTATTAACAATGTCGTCAATGACCTTTGGGTTAATGCCAGTTCTCATCAGGTTCAGATCGGATCTTACGAGATCCAGGTTGCGATACGCATGGATTAAGCTAATTGTGTGATTCATTTGTTTTCCTCCTTGATTGTAAGTATTTATTGAAAAGAGATCAGAACGTGAATCTGTATCCCTTTTTCACTGTTTTGGAACGACCTTCCTGAATAATGTGAAGGTCTACTAATTCAGCTAAGATACATTTGACATCGGACTTTTTCATTCCGAGTGTTCTAGCAATTGCATCGGCTTCGACTTTTCTAAAGTTGTCCGGGTCATTTTCTGCATAGGTTTTCGACTCCGGCCATCCTTCGAGTTCTGTAAGTAACATCAGTACAACTCGAAGCTGCTTCTTATCTAATTCGTCGTTGTTTACGACACGTTCCAAGAATGCTTCTCTTGGAACGCTAAAACATGTAATCTGTTGATTTACGCTATTTCTAGCCATTTTGATATATCCTCCTATTTGATTATATCTCTAATCTTAGTTTCAAAATCCTTAAATAATGTATTCAAATATGTGTGGGGATTTTGATATAATCCATGCGGATTAACCATACGTTTCTTAAATAATAATCGTTTATCTTTTAAGTATTCATCCATACTAATATTGCGATATTTCGTGCAATATATTAATTCACGATGCCAAGTGACTTTTCCTGGTTGATTGAAGATATACTGATCGATATCTTCGTACTGACTAACCGTTGTTGTAATCGCTTGATATAAATCATTCAATGCGACTAATTGACAACGGATCGCAGATTCGTCATCCAGATCTGGACGACCCATGAGAAACTCAAACGATCGGATCGTTCCGGCTAAGTAGTCCATAAGAAGAATCGTTTCCAGCATATTATGATGATAGAAAAGATTCTTGTATCGGAATAACGCGGACATTTCAGATTCCACTCCTATCAATGCTGGATAGGTCTCATTCAAGAAGTCTCGTATAATCATAGCATTGAATGGAACTGTTTCCGCCATATTAAAGGCTCGAAGAACTTTCTGGAACTGAGCAAATACTACATTAAACAGTGTTAAGATGGGATCTTCCCACCGGTTAAATGGCTCAGTTTGATTATTACACGGGATGTCATAATATGACCGTCCCATTAATTCCAGGATATCAATTAATTGAAATCGGATGTATGGAATAATCTGTGGTAACCATGTATAGATTCCAACAACGTTTTTCTCTTTGTAAGTCGTTGGTTCATAGTATACCTTGAGATAATCATCTAAGCTGACTGCCATGTGATAGCGATTAATTGTGGAAAACGCAACTCCCAAATAATGCTGATTACCAGCTCTATAAAAAGCGAGCACTGCGTATTGTATCTTGATAAACCTTCGATAGATAGATTCAATCAAGTTGTATTTGGTGACACATTTCTTGAACATCTTTTTCGCTCGATGGCTTCCCCAGGTAATTGGAGAATTTAGCTCACCGATATCATATAAGGACATTTTAAGAACCTCTTCCATAAAACTGCTTTCATAGCACGTTGATGTTAAAATATTTAACTTTCCACCTCGTTCTAAGACATCTTGAATGTATCGTTCTCGGTCACAGACGAAATCAAACTTCTTATTCCAACTATCATCCGAATATGCCCACTTGATGGTTTTCTTATCACGTAATATTTCCCATTCTTCCTCTGAGAAATATCGTGATAAATGTTTGGATGGTGATTCGATGTGTTTATTATACTCGAATTTTTCATCCGTTATTTTTGAATCAATCTTGATGTCTGGAATATCAAAGAGCGACATCAATTTTAAAAACATCTCATTTGCCATGGTTATTTCCTCCAACTTTCATACGATTTTACCAATACTCATCATATTCGGCAACTAATTGAAATTCAATGTCATCAGCGCCATGATCTGTTGGGTGAATCTTAACATCAAATCTTATTTTATGTCCAAGTGTAACTGTGCGATCATACTCTAGGGAAACCGACTCATATTCGGGTCGTAATATCACCATCACATTAAGATCTCTTCTGAGTTTGTCTAAGAGATCTTTTTGTTTTCTGATCGTCCACCTGGTAAACGATTGACGGTATGCTTCCATAAAACTATGTACATAGTCTGTGATGTCATGGATATCGTCACGTACACTTCGTTCTTTTTGTTCCTGTTTTGGATACCTAGATATATCCAAAATCTCCAAGTCGGGCTCATAAAAGAAATTTTCAAAGTCATCACACCTGATAGTTTCTCCCCAAGATTTATCTTTGCCGGCATAATGAACTTCGATGGCAATGACGAGTTTCTTTGTATTACGATAAGTAATTTCGCACTTGTCTCGACTTGACCATCGAAGTGTATACAGAAAGTTTGGGATTCGATTCTTGAATAGATACCTTTGTGTTTCTTTATCCCATTTTTCACGCGCTTTTATTGTGGTAAGAGTACCTATGATATAATTATATAGAGTCTCCTCCTTATCTAAGTCGTAAAATTCACTCATGGTTTAAACCTCCTTTGCTTCTTATTCATATAGATAATATATGAACGAAAGGTGAGAAGAATACCCTAAAGATATTCTTCTCACATAATTAACGTTCTACTTTTGGAACGCCTAAGACTTCTAATCGACATAAGGGAACAGTTGCGATTTCACCATCTTCAAAGATGACAACTCCATAATCAGATAGTAATTTTCGTTCCACTTTCTGTAAGTACCCATACCGATATCTGGAAGATTTGCATTTTTCACAATCTAAGTCTTCTTCATCATCCAAATGATAATCCATACACTGATAGCAATGCATCATATCCGGAAGCATCTTGACTGGTGTATCGTAAATCGGTTTTCCTTCTAATTTCGGTTTCGCACTCATTCGTCAGATCCTCCGGTAATATCTTTATATATCTCTCGTCTTCTCATTTCTTTATAAGTCGCTTCGTCGACATAGACCCATTTATGATCATAGTCGTTGTATCGATAAAACTTATTGCAATTTTCACAATATCCATATTTGACACCATCTATGTACTGATAATTTTTAAACTTATGGTGTCCTGATTTGCATCGAATTTTCTCAATCAAGATGATGATCCATCCAATGATTGCAAATATGAGCATGATTCCAATCATGATAAGAACAATTGTTAGCCCTACTGGAATCATTGCAATAACTACAGCAGCAAACGTAACGATAAGCGCAATTGCGAATAAAATTGATAAACAACCCATATTCGTGTCCCTCCTCTTAAGTGTTTAATACATATGTGACGCTATCGATTCCTCTGGTAACGGCAGTATAATGAATTCGTTTTCTCATATCTGCAGACCAGACACCTCGATCGTCTTCTAAGAATACTACGTTTGGATACTGGGAACCTTGTGAAGAATGTGTGGTAATTGCATAGGCAAACTCAATCTTATCAAGGTAACGCTCTCCAGCTTTCTGCCTGTCCGTCATCGTTTCATCTAAGTTGAAAAGATGGTTATACGAAACCGGAACACTTCCAAACGACTTATCTAAAAAGTCCGGCATAAAATCAACTTTAATCGTTTTTCCATTGAAGGATGCCATGTTGACATCCGTTAGCGTACCAGTCAAACCATTGGTAAAAAAGACACCCTTTCCTAACGATAGATCCCAGTTGTTTTTACGACAAATAACTTTTTCGCCAATGTATGGACGAAGTAAGTTCTGATATTTTAACAGATACTTTCGATAGTAGTTATTCACGGAAGTACGGATGTTGTTTCGTTCTGTCAATACGATGTCTGCATTCTTAAACATGAAGTCATTTAAGTCTGCTCGGTGAATGACTGCGGATTTTCCATACACACCTGGTTTTAAGTAATTACCTTGTAGGATCTGTTGTGATAACCAAACGATTGGGTTTCCTTCAGATTGACGCATGATCTTTCTTAGAATGGAATCTGGTTTCTGTAAAAAATAAGGATTTCCAAAGACTGGTGGTAACTGATTCAAATCACCTAAGGCGATAACCGGTAAGTCATAACTTAGAATATCTTTGGCAATATCTACAGGGACCATACCACATTCATCGACGACAATGAGCTTAATTCGTTTCTTCATATGATCTTTCAAAACGAACTGACCTTTGCATTTGACGCGTCCGTCGGATAAAAAGATTCTGTGGCCGTTTTCATCCTTGACGGGAACGACTTCATAATCGTAAATTGAAGAATGAATGGTCTTTGCTGGCAACCCATGGCGGGCCAACTGTGTAGCCGCTTTTCCCATATATGCCATAAATAAAACTTCGTCCAGGGATAGTCCCAGTTGCTCTATCAGATATAATACCATTGTGGTCTTTCCAGTACCAGCGGCACCAGAAATCTCATAGGTTTGTTTGGTTCCTGAATGATACCAATGCTCCATATCCATAGCGGTAAAGAGTTGGTCTTCATTTAATTCAATACCCATAGTTGTTGTCACACCTTTCTGTCTGTGTTAATCCACTGTCAAATCCAAAGAAACCAAAAAAAAGAAACCAGGATTACTCCTGGTTCTTTTCTACAGCGTTAGCTGCCTCTGCTGCTTCGCTCTGTGTTTCACACCAAGCTTTGTAACGTTTGTATTCTCGTTCACAAGCTTCATATGCACGGATACTTTGTGGTACAGCTTTGATAGCTGTAATTAATCTAATAACGAAATTAATTGCAACCAAAATGGTTGCTACAATAACGGCTCCTTTAGAACCAATGATTGTAGTTGCAAACATTGCGTATTTGGTCAATAGGATTAAAGCTAATGCTTCAACCTCCAAATCAAAGAGTTTCATGACGGATGATCTGATGCAATCAATTGACATCATATCATTTGCTTTGTTAACGAGTTTCATTGCTTTTGATGATAATGTCTTCATATAAGACCTTTCTTAACGACTTCCGCTAGCCGGGATCATAGCATTTCGTACCTTTTGGCACAGGGATCCAAACACCTTTTCGCTTCTATTTCAAAGCTATGTACTTTTCAGATCAGAGTTCTTTGCAGATTATATGTATATGATTTCTCTGATTCACACAAATCATATATAAGTACAGCAAATCATTCTGCGGATCGAAAACACCTCATTAACGACGAAAGGAGGTTTTCGAGATGTTATCCAGATTGGTTCCACCAGTCACATTAAATGACAAAGCCTTTACAGCAAAACTGTATTCGAAGATGAAAACACCTTCTCCAGGAGATCCGATGAAACTGTATATTTCTGAATTGATGACGAAGATTTCGTCTGGCACTCCAAAAATCTCTACTCTCCAAGTTAAGGGAGGAACGATTTTAAAAAATGCAAGCGAGTGCAAACCAACCCTTAAGACCACCTTAAAAAGTCAAAACTATTTGACTCTCGCATGTTCCAAAAATACGAACTGGGATGGGATTGATAAAGTTTATCTGACGGGTGGCGGACGAATTGCGTATCGAGAATTAAAATCTGGTACGAAGGTCAATACAGAATTTCTTGGTGGGTTACTTTCACATGGAGTTGTTGAAACTACACGTGATGCATCGTATAGCAGTGATAAGAACACATCCAATCTCTATTCTGGAGATATGAATCATGTTCATGTATCAGATCCAGAGCAGATCGGTGTATTATCGGATCATGTCGATAATCTGATCTCTCATTTACAAGATAGCAAGATTCTTGGATAAAAACAAAAAAACCTTGATCAAGGGAGTTGAGCTCCCTAAAATTGCAGGATCTCGAACTTCCTGAATTCCACGGAAATATTACATCACTGCAATTATTGATTATGCGGATTTTCAATTGGAGGTGAAATTCATGAGTCTTTTAATTCCGGCAACTACGGATGATCAAATCAAAGATATTAAACAACGTGACTTATCTTATAGACTTCTTCATCCAGCTTTAGTCATGTACAATCGGGAATCTGATACGATTATAGAAACACCGTTTTCTTCCTTAACTGCAAAGTATCGAGATTTCTTATCGCAACATCTTGTATATGTACAGCTCTTAGAAGAAGATTGTGCAAATTACAGATTTCGTCCAAAGTCATTTTCCTATGACGTATATGGAACAACAGAGTTTTGGAATGATATCTTAATTCTTAACAACTGTACTTCTATTAGAGAATTTGATCCAAAACCAAACAAAGATCTAATTTATTATGATCCAAACTATATGAAAGATATCTTAAATGAGATTATGATTATTGAAGATATGCTTTAATGATTTATAGAGTGCTTTTATATGTATAGAGAATCTTTATGATCTTACACTTTCCACATATTTAGTAGATATTATAGAGATTTTCATTCATGTAAATATTTATAATTTCGGAACGCGTTAGCGTTTCAAATTATAAATTATTAGCGCTCTAACAACCCCGTAAGGGGTTGGAGAGCTTAACGGATGCGAAGGCAGACGTTGTATTTACTAATACTTAATACGAACTTGCGGCCGCAGGAAGCGTTAGCAAAATAACCCTTTACAATGTAATTCCCAACTATAAAGTATTTGAAATCAAACTGTCTAGTAACCCGGATAAAGCATTTGGGTTACACCATTATTATCTTTATATGATTTAAACATGGGTACGGGGATCAGATGGATCCCCAAGAAAAAAAAGATTGCTTTTAATTTAAAATTATAACCATTATGAATCCTTTAGTGATTTAAGAATTATTTTTGACATTACACTATGGTAGGATTGAAAAAGATCCGCTAAATTGTCTGACTGATTCAGACAAGGGTAATGTTGTTGCGTACGATCACCAGAGGGGTGATCAGGAATATAGATGAGGCGGTTTGGAACCCGTGCTCATCTATATTTTCATTCGTCTATACATTTAAGTAAAAGATATTTCGAGTGATATCGGTAATTTCTTTGATAATACTTGTACAGTTTTTTCATAGAACTGTGCTCCTTTCTTATGTATATAGATAAAATTTTATTTTCATGAACTTAACCGTACGATTCTCAGATGGAGAATCAATTTCGTAGAGTTGTCCAGTGGGTGGATGACTCTACAAAATTATTTGATTCTATACAGTTATTTGAGGAGACCATTTCATATCATATAGGTCATCCTCCTGTAGAAACGCTATAGACAAAATCACAATCCGTACAGGGATCAGATGGATCCCACACCCCTCGAAAGATAACCAGGTCGTAACCTGGTTATCTTTTATTAGCATAGCTACAATATATTAGGACAAGAATCTTTGTTCTACTTATATATCACAATATTATGTGAGATGTATCAGAAGGTATATTCTCCGAAAGTCCTTTTATTTAATTGAGGTCTTTTTATTTGAACTATATGCGTACAGAGACCAGATGGGTCTCTAACTAAGTTAGTGAGTCGTGAGATTCACTAACTTTTTATCACTACTCGTACATTAAGGTAGGGCATCACAATAGCCCTGGGGTAATGCTTAGGACAGCATTATTACCTACCTTATTTTAATCAATGTAGTGTCTTGTTAACTATATTGGTACAAATCGTACGAGAATCAGATGGATTCTCAAAAACCACATACGGACCGTGAACCGTATGTGGTTTTATTTTTGTATCTACATTTAAGTAGGGCGGACGTTACCTGCCCTAGGGTGTGAATACATCTAATATCCATTTTATTAGAAATTCTTTCTTTTTCTACAATTGAGAATTTCGTATCTTAACGGTTGTGTACGAAGATCAGATGGATCTTCAATATTCATTACATGGAGAGACGCTAGATGTGAGCGTCTCTCCCTCCTTCCAAAAAATTGGAATTTTAAAAGGACGCTTACATTAGAGTAAGTGATGTAAATCACTTAGGTTATATACATGATTAACCGTCTTGGAAAAAACCAAAGTAAATTCAAGTACGTTCCAAAGATGTTGGAACAATCAAACCTCGATCCATACGCTAAGCTGGCGTATGGATCAAATGCTGTTTTAATATAGAAGATACAGTCAGTTAGAGGTGACAACTATAAAAAATACGGGGAAGAGAAGCTTCCCCGTATCTTTGATGCTTAGTACATCGGGTATGCAGAACCATTAGTTGCATGAATATTTGCAACAGCCTGGTTATATGCATCCGGATCTGTACCATACAATTGAGCTAAATGCTCAATTTCACGACAGTCATTACTGCTATAATGACCGCCATGTAATGCAAATCGCATCAAATAGTTGATGGATTTCTGATTCATAGTTGCCACCTCCTTTACTATGTGATCATATAGATATTACATCATTGAATCTTTCGGATTTCCGAGTTCATGATGTAATATCTATCAAAGCTTATTATAGACGATACAGTCCATTAGAGGTGACAACTATAAGAAATACGGGGAGGAGAAGCCTCCCCATATCAATTTCGTCCTGCATATGAGCGTTAGTCATAGGACCATTGCTACATGTGCGTTGCAATATTCTATGACATGTGTAATCACTCATGGTTGTCACCTCCTTTACTGTGGGAAACGATATATTATTTACATAGAACCAAATAAGAAAGGAGATTTAACATGGATCCAATAATTGAAAAAGTGAAGCACTTATATGACAAGTGCATAGTACAAGACGCAAAACCAAAAGACTTAATAGATCTACAAACGGTGGTTTATAATGAAACCAGACCGTTTGTAGATTACTTTCTTGGGATTAGTCTGGATGATTTACGTGACAACCTAGATTTAGAATTAGAACTGGCAACGATCTTAAAAGCTGCCAGTATCATCTATGAACAAACTGGGATGGATACACATATCGAAGATCCTGAGTATGATAAGCTCTGGGAAAAACTGGATCTTTTACATGATTTAAGAATTGACCTGGATATCACGCAACCGGTCGTAACCAATAAACCAAAAGGATATCATCTGTATCCATCCCTACGAGGAACTTTAGATAAGATCTACTACTTAGGTGAAAAACTAGATACATCAAACCGAAGAGGTTTACGCGATTGGGTGAATACCTCTGGAAATACGATTAAAGAACGAACTGGAGAAGCATATCCATTATGGGATACCCATGTGTATATCTTTCCGAAATGGGATGGTGTCTCTGTGATCTTAGAGTATGATGAGATGGGAGATTTACAGCGAGCGTTGACTCGTGGATATACAAAGTTAAATGAAGCGATCATTGTCACTCCGGTGTTTAAAGAATTGGCAAAAACGATTCCGACAATCGGACATCGAACTTCTCCATTTGGAAACGGGAAACCATTTGGTGTTAAGTTCGAGATTATGACCAAATCGGATGATCTTGCGAGATACAACTTGGAGCATCCAAAGAAACCCTATAAGAATACGAGAGCGTTTGCTTCTGCGATTATGAATGGTGAGACCAAAGGAGACTTAAAAGAATTAGTTCCATACTTAGTTCCGGTTCCACTTCGTGCGTCCTATCTGGAAGAAGGAGATGAAAGCTTACAGATTTTAGAGCCGGGTGTATTTAGTTATCCACATCTGTACTGCAATCTCGATGACTTTGAAAAGATTGAAGAGTTCGCAAAAGAACATCACGAGATTGGTGGTCTTCGTTGTGATGGTGCTGTTATCTATATCATCGATGAGAAGATTCAAAAGATCTTAGGACGAGAGAACAACAAACAAAAATTCGAAGTAGCTTATAAGTTTACCGAAGTTTATGGCTATACCGAAGTCACCGATGTGAGATTCTCATTAGGCTTATATGGAAACGTCACTCCAGTGGTTCATTTCAAACCAATTCAGCTAAAAGGTAACATGGTTCAGAAAGCATCTTTAGGTAGTATTGGAAATCTGATGTTGATGGAATTGGGCCCTGGTGATATTATCAAGATCGGCTACGATATCATCCCAGTTGCAACTTTTGATCCTGATGACCCAAAATGTAAACACAGCAGAAATCCGAGAATCGAAGTTCCGAAAAATTGTCCGTTATGTGGACAACCCCTAGAGGTAGGTGAAGTTACTGCTTGTTGTGACAATGCAGAGTGTCCTTCCAAGAAGATGGGAAAGATCAAATCTCACATTGAGCGTATGAATATTGCGTATGTAGGAGACAGCTTGATCGAGCAGATGTACAATGCACATTTGGTAGATGACATTCCGGATATCTATAAGTTACGAAAGGTTACGAAAGAATTAATGACCTTAGATAACTTCGGTGCTAAGAAATGTGAACGATTGATCAATTCGATTCAGGGAGTGGCAGATACTCCAATCGATGAAGCGAGACTTTATGGATCTTTATGTATCAAACATCTATCAACTGCTACATTCCAAAAGATCTTTGATAAGATAACAGAAGATGATTTGTTAGATGCGGTCGATAATGAAGATTATGATGCATTAAAGAAAATCTCTGGGATTGGAGAAATGACCGCCCATTGGATCATAGATGGATTGCAAGAAAAGTCAAATAAAGAAACTTTGAAGTTCTTGAAAAAGACATATACCGTACGTCACTATACGAAAGTGCAACCAAAGTTTGAGTTGGTATTTAGCTCGTTTGGTGCAAATGACGAACGAAAGAAGACCGTTACAGAATTAGTGGAATCCACTGGTGGTGCAGTTCGTAATAGTATCAGTGGTCGAACAAACTTCCTAGTTGTTCCAACTCATAACATCAATAGTACCAAAGCAGTATATGCGAAGAATCACAAGATTCCGATCTATACGGCTGAAGAGTTCATCCAGCGTTACAAAGCACAGGACTGAAAGAAGGGACTAAATAGTCCCTTCTTTTTTATTCGTTTTAGCTGAAACGGTTATATATTATTTTATTGAATCATTAGACTAATGATTACACTAATTATTTAAGGAGGACATAATTATGTCAAAAAAGAACAAAAAAGAACTCAAAAAGTACGTAGCTAAGAGACTGAGCAAGTTAATCGATTCCATGAGCGAGTACAGCAGCGCGTGTGAATGCAGAATCTCTGTCATTTCTGGTAAATACGGATTTGCAGTGATCAACACGGCAAAAGCACCAACGGATAATCACAGTATCATGGATTATCTGAATAAGTTGATGGAATCAAAGACGTACCATGCTTTAAATAATGATATTACTTATGATTTCGTACACCCAATTGATATGAGAGAACTTAAAGCACGCATTTATGACGGTACTGACTTGAAATACGTAACAAGTACAAAACTTTCATTATCCAAGAAATCAGAACCGGATTACGCAAAAATGCAGGGCATTGATCTGGATGAAGCAGCTGATCGTCAGATGGATAATTACATCGATACTGCAGACGCTAGAAAAGCGCATGTAATGCATAAAACTACTGCAGAAGATAAACAGCTGTTTCAGTTATATGAGAAGAATAAGGAACTTGAAAGACGTATCGAAGCAATCAACCGTGACATGGAAGGATCTGCAAAAGCATACGAGAAACAGAAAGAGGATCTTGAAGCAAAAGAAACCGAGCTGAAACATGCATACGATAAAGCTGCAGAAGATTATGCAACCATCCAGAAATTAACCAAAGAAGTTGGAGACTTAAAAATCCAGATTGGAAAACAGAACGAAACGATTTTCCAGCTGAAACATCCATCACCAATAGAAGCATCTTCTATTGTACCTGCAACTGTAAAACCAAATTCATTATCTACAATCGTTACGGATATTAATACTAAAATTGATAAACTGGCTGCGAAAGTAGACAGTGTAGAAACCAAGGAAGACAAACCAGGAAACCCAACAGGACCAGATTACGCATATCCAGTGGCTCTATTACGACCAAAGGTTAACCGTGAAATTGAGCTGGAAGACGAATATGCTTTCAGACGCCTGGACGAAATCAAGAAACCGTACAGCTTACGTGACATCTTCAAGATCGTTCACAACGAGATGTATACAGAAATTCACGATAACGTTTATATCCTTCTTGGAGAAATCGAGAATCCTGTTAGAACACAGGTGCAGAAATTCCCTCCTCAGGCGTATGCACTTGCAATTGCATTAGCAGCACCGGCATCCTATGTTTCTGCGTTCCGTGATCGTCTGATCAAGGATTATCGCAAGGGAGACTTTGTTCCAACACGTAAGAGTTGTATGCCAGAAAACTTCGAAAACTTATTGGAATGCTTATATCCGGAGATCTGCCGTATCCAGCAGATCCTGTTCCATGATACCAATAAACTTCCTTATGTATATAAGAAGTATAGTAAAAACGGACTGTATACCTTCTATATGATCGGTGCGAGATCCTATGATACACCAGATGAAGTTCCGACAAAGACCTATGTAGCGATCCCGAAAGATGAAGAACCGTATGAATATATCAAACTTGGTCGTGAAGAGAAACTCATGTATGTGCTGGAACATGGTCAGTGCATGAAAAAGAGAGATCCACTTGCTGCAATGAATGATTGTGAATATGGTCCAGAACGTCTCTATTCTGATTATCCACATACATTAAAGGATCAGATCGATGAAATGATCGGAGCTTCTGAAGAGACAATCATCACATTAGATACCACAGACCCTGAAGAGGTTTATAAAACACAGTTACGTTATTATCCGATTTATCCGGCATATACAGACACATTCGTAAATGAACCTGAGAAATCAGCGGAAGAGCCAGAGGAATCAGAGCTTTCACCTGTGTTTGGTGTAACTATGGGTAAAAAGCCGTTTGAGTCACCAGTTCATAAAGATGAATTACCGGATGATTATATGCTGACTTTATTACAGAATACAAAGAAAGCATATGACTTACGTACGATCTTTAAATTGCAGTCAAATATTTATGACAAGATTGATCCGGATGTATACATGAATCTCATCGGAATCAGAGATCCAAGAACCATAAATGTACGTATATTCTCAAGAACAGCATACGCTGCAGCGATTGCATTATCTGTACCAGAAGGATACGTTGGATCATTCATAAGACGTTTGATTGACGATTATAAATGTGGGGACTTCAGACCAACTGATCCAAAGTACGTACCTGAAGATTTCCCAAATTTCTTAAAGAGTTTGTATCCGGATATCGCACGTATTCATCGTTTATTACACTCAACCGATAAGAGAGATCTCCCATATGTGTGTAAAAAAGAGGTTGGTGCTTCAACTGAATACTATATGATCGGAGCACGTCCGTATGATAATCCAGCTGAGATTGAAGACGCAAAATACTATATCGCGATTCCAAAGGAGGCAAATCCTTATGACTTCTTGGAATATGATAAGACAAAAGAACTTGTAATGATATTCGATTGCTTTACCCCTGCTAATAGACGTAGACCAATTAAGTTCGTGATGGATAACACTGATGCAGGTGAATTTCGCGATAATTATGATAATATCTCAACCATGCGCGATCAGATCAATCGTTATATTGCAGCTGATGAAGCGGGATTAATCTCTATTGACTGCAATAATCCAGAAGAAATTCTGATGAATGGGTTATGGTTCTATCCAGTCGTTTGGGGATACACTGTAGAGAAGTTTCAGTAATGATGTATCTAATTAAAATATCATCTGAGCTCAAACAGGATTCTAACGAAAAATAAAATCCAGGAGGGTTAATCATGGGCTCAAAAATTAAAAAAGCACCAAAGAAACCAATCGGGACCAAATGGGCAAATAGCTCTGCGGTCCCAACAAATACCAAAAACGATCATAAAGACTTTGCAAACAAAGACAAAGAATCACGTCCTGCAAAGTTCGATCGTAAATACAACAACAATGGTGGATCTAAACCACCGTACAAGAAGCCATTTAATAAGAATGGCAAACCTGGTTTTAAGGGTGGCAAACGTCCGATGCCAAGAAAGCCAGTTGCACCTGCTCCAGAGAATGCTTTAAGCAAACTTCTGTCTGCATTATCTAAAGAGATTCAGACATATTGTGCTGGCACATTCAAGGAAGAAGGAAACGGTGTTCGCATTAAAGTGACCTTAAATAAGGGACACGAGAAATTCGGATTTGCCACCATGAAAGTACATATGATGGATGAGAAGATCGACGTTCGTTACAAAGACTTATTCTTTACAGCATCCACTGATCGTAACAGACGTAAGATCACTCTGGCAATCATCAATGACGTTGGTGATGGCTTTGCACCAATTTATAGTACTGCTGGTACTTCTGATCAGATCAAGAGCAAATTGACAGAAAAAGATTACTTACATAAGATCTGTAATAGTACTTATGAGAAGCTGCAGAAAATCAAAGCCAAATACGCGAAACACGAAAAGTAACTGAACGATGCGATTACACCATAGAGATATATTATTTCTATGGTGTAATTAAACATCATAAATCAAACAAAGGAGATACAAACATGGCAAAGAAGAAAGACTTCAAAGTAAATTTCGATACAGAGGGTACCGAAATCACAACCGACGAGGAGGACACAATCACAATGGATGATGCCATTGACGAAATCGACAACGAAGAACAGGTCGAAGAGATTCCGGAAGACTGGCAGAAACTGATCAAAGCATATGACAGCAGAACTTTTGAAAATCAGAAAGATATTGCTTTGATCTGCGATACAGCAAATAAAGTAATCTATGACAGATTCAGAGTCAACTTAAGACGTCCGGATGATCCGTTCTTCAGTTACTATAAGATGACTGCAATGATCTTTGTAGAGACATTTAGAGCGATCATTCAGCAGCTTCTGGACAGAAGAGCAACCAACGCAACTTATAACATCAATATTGGTAACCGTATCAATATTGGATTCTCAAATTCCGATAACGACGAAGATGAGAAAAACGGAAATTTCTGTCCATACGTAAAAGATATTCCGCATTATACCGTTAAGGATGATGACGATATCAAACTGGATGGACATTGCAAGGAATACATCCGTAACTGGAATCAGGAGAATATGATTCAGAATCCAGAAGATACTTTAACAATTGCAAATCGTGCATTAAAGTCATTGAAAACAATTGATATTAATCTGGGTTCACCAGAATTAGTATTCCCGTTATTTGTAACCATTTATGAAAGCATCATCAGTTATCTTAAGATCCGTAGACGTGAATCTGAGGATGATGAGTTCATGATCAACTTCTGTAATTGTATTACAGTTGACTGTATCGGACAAGATGATGGTGTTGATAAGATTACGATTATTCCAGCAATCGAAGACAAGTTAAACATCAAGTCCGATAAAAACGGAACTGCAATTTACGAATAATTAATTTGGGGGACTGAGAGAAATCTCAGTCCTCTTTTATTTTTAAGGAGGACATGAATATGAGAACTACACAGCGATCTATATTTAGAAAATGCACCAAAAAGGAGGCTTTGAGATTCTTGCGTTTTGCAGGTGTTAAACGCAGACATGCGCTCTATAGAAGCTATCGATCAAAATGTGATACACATAGATATTTTATGTTGCCATTACCATCCATAATGCATCGATCAGCTTTTGCAGTTGCAATGAAGAAAGAATACGAAAAACCTGTTATCCTGGAACGTTACAACAATCCATCGGTTGCAGATTGCGTCATCAATAAGAGGGTCTAAATGAAGAAATCTATAAGCTTATAGGAGGGAACCAATATGTCTTCACGCAAGAAAAGAAACATCAGATATAGAACAAACGTCAGACAGACTATGAAACTGGTTATCTTTAACAAGTATTATCCAAACCAGAAGCGCCGTCATAAAATTTTTAAATCAGCTCTTAAAGCGGATTGTAAGAAATACAGAGACTATTACAGCAAGCGTTATAATCACTTTGTTGCAAGCTATCACTTTATGACCGTTTTATGGGCATGTGCTGCTATGCGTGCGTCTGATAGCAAGTTAAGTCCAAAAGAACTCATAGTATTTAAGGACAAAGACGTGGAAGAGCGGATGAAAGTATGGAAACCAGTAAACGAAAATGAGAATTGCGAAAAAAGAAATGGATAACATAGTGCCAAAAAGTTTTCAAAGGAGATATCCAAATGAGTAAATCAGATGGCTATATCGCATACTTATTTTATCGAATCGGTACCCCAACGAGACTTTATGAGGTACCGAAATTATATGCATACACATTCGATAAGAAGTTGGCTAAGAAATTCATGAAAACACGAAACATGAATTTCTTCAATTATAAGGAACGCTACATCGAGGATCCTATTAGATTTAAAGATACTTTTCGTTCTAACAACATACGAATGTGCGGCTTTGAGACGAAGAGTGAGAATCCTTTAAGAAAAAAAGAAGTGATTGTAACGATCCCTTGCACCTATGATGAAGAAGAGACTGTCTTTCTTCAAACGGACAAGGTATTCTTTGAGATTGGAAAAACGATAGATCCAATTTACTATCGAGTGGTAAAAAATTGCAACAAAGATTTTCAAAGAGTCTTAGAAATCTTAAGGATCACACCGATTGCAAGATTTCATAATTATATTACCAGTGACAGTGAAGGCAAGTATCCAGAGATGTCGATAGAAGAAAAACTCTTCTCCGGATTTGATGGGTTTGCTGTTTTAGAAGATGATGGAATGAAAGTTGACCAGTTAGGACTTTTCATCCACTTCTTCGGTGATACCTTAAATACAGAGGACATCAGGGGTTTTAAATAACCCCTGATTTTTTTGTATGTTCCGGAGGACAATCTATTACAGAATACGAAAGGAGAACACAACTATGGATATGAACGATATTAAAACGACCTTAGAGTCGTTGGATCCGTTAAAGATATCCGAAACATACGATCGGATGAAAGATAGTTTACAAAATGCTGGTTTGATTGAAGTACCAAGACCAGTTCCAGAATCAACGGTAGTACACCGTTCAGGAGGACTTCCTACCGGTGCTGCCTTAACTCCTAGAGAAGTTGCACAAATGATGCATCCGAATACCCCAAGTGGACATTTAACAGAGCCTCTTGGTGCACATATGACAACAAACAATGACGAGTGTACCGATCATACGATCGAATCGGAACCTACCATTCCGATGGTAAATGAAGAACCTCATTTTACAACCGGATTAAATCATGCCCAGACAATGGCTCTTGCAACCGCAGTCAAAGAGAAACTCTCTGCAGAAAAAGAAACTCCAAACGATTCCACCTTATATGCACAATTTGACGATACTTTAACCAAACTTTTCGAAGAAATTGAAAATACTGATGTATTATCTGATGGACAGAAGAGTGCGTTACTGATGAAAGTACACATGACTTCTGCAAATATCTTAAAAAAGAAATATGAGGTGAACGTCTAATGCGAAATGCAATTGTACAAGCTCTCTTAGAGAGTGATCCAAAAGATGAAAGACTCTACTTACCAGATTCCACATCTTATTCCTATAAGACTGGATCTCCGGTCATCGACTATTCCCTTGGGTATCGTGTCAACGTTTTTAACGAGAACGATGAAGTAGTCGATTCGTATGCAGCTCTTGGAGTTGCTGCAGGAAAGCAGGTTTGCTGTATTGGTAAGCCATCTACTGGTAAAACTACCTGGGCAGTCCAGACAGCAGCGGCGATTGTAAGAAACATCCCAAATGCAAACGTGTATCACTTCGACCTTGAACAGGCACAAAACTATACACGTATTATCACTCTGACCAGATTTAAGATGAGTCAGATTGAAAAAGAAGACAAGTACATACTGAAACAGGGTAGCTACTCCATTAGTGACATCAAGAAACTTCTGATGAAGATCTACATGGAGAAAGTCTCTGATCCGAAAAAGTACAAGTACGATACGGGAAAACTGGATGAGTTTGGAAAACCGATTCTTCTGTACGTACCAACTGTAATTATCATTGACTCCATTCCACAGTTATCAACGGATGTGAACTTAAATGATAAGAAAGACCGTGCGAAAGTAGAAGATATCTCCTCTCAGACAGACCGTATGCGTGTAACTGGCGAAATCTCCAGATTTTACAGTGAGATCGGTCCGTATCAGCAGGAAGCAAATATCATCGTTATCTCAATCAACCAGATTAAGAAACGTGGTAATATTGGTGGTATGCCATCACCTGCAGAAATGCTTTACTTAAATCAGGACGAAACCGCTCCTGGTGGATTAGCTCCACAGTACTTAGCAAACCAGCTCCTGAAATTCATTGCATGTGGATCTGAGAAGAAGACCGTGGAAGATGACGGCATCGACGGATTTGGTGCGAAGATTCGTGTGATCAAATCTCGTACATCTACAAATGGTATGGATATCCATGTTATCTATGATAAGGTGCGTGGATTTGATTCTTTAAGAACCTCTGTAGAGTTTGCAAAAGAAATGGGTCTGCTTGGTGGTAACCGTGGTGGTTATTACTTTGCAAATCTTGAAAATGGAAAAGAGCATAAGTTTACAGCTCGTAATATGACGGAAGATTTCAGAAACGACAGAGAGCTTTACAAGATGCTCTATAGTCAGATTATCCCAATTCTGGATGCCCGTATTCCAAACGTAGATCCAGAAACGGAAGCGATCCCAGAAGAAGAACTTGACTACTAAAACAATTTAGTAAGTCTGGTCGTGGTGTAGTTTCTGTATTGGGTAAAGATTCGCGAACGGCTTAAGATATAATTTCACCTAGTGTTAGCATTCAGTGCTGGCATTAGGTGAAATAATTTTTTATAAGGGTTCTAACAAGATAATTAATGGGGACTGTCGCTATGAACCCGTATGAGATTGGTTACTTCTATTAATTATTGGTCTGCAAACCCAAAATATAGGACAGCGGCCGACGCTGCCTAATGATCACCGATCTCGCTTGTCTGACAAGGTTGACAGCTCATTCTTAACATCGCGTATAGTCTTGGTTACTTCTATTTCTTACATAACAGAAAATTTAGGGAGTGCCGACAGGAGCACACCCTGCCAAGAACATCACCGAGGCTGCTTGCGATACAAATTAAATTTTGTGGTCATTGACGTATAGGTATTCTTACTTCTATCAAATGGTTGTACAAAAGTATATAACGGTTCGAATCCGGAGTATCTCCGAGTCACATCGGAATACAAATATAGAGTACCTGCTTGTCAAAATAGAACCACGCACATTGAGAAAAGAACTATACCATTGGACGTATAGAGTTGATTACTTCTATCAGGGCTACCAAAGCCGCAATACTGCTAATATTGTGAATAATCATCGACTCTGCTTGTCCAATGGGTTCTTTTTTCTTCAAACTATGAACATGAAAGGAGAACTCAATGAAACACTTATTGATGGACGTAATTAAAGCGTCAAACAACTTAACCCTCAGATACAGGAATACAATTGTTTTCCCGACATTAGAGGAGATCAACCCATATAGCTCAGAAAAAGTCACCCTTGCAGACTCTGAAGCAGTACTGGGTATTTTAAAAGAGGCTAGGACTCTTCAGGAATATGGATACTATATCCATCCAAATGATTTAATTACATTACTGGAACGTATCGTTACGGAACAGGATGGAGCAACTGCGGTATTTACATTACGTAACGCGAATGCCTATCTTGCCGAAGTAACTGGTGCTACCAGATCTTATACCACCTTATATGGAGATGGCGTGACTGCAGAAGACTTAAAGAATGCAGGAATTGATCCATATATGGTGCAGATCGTACATTATACACTGACTCAGATTATGGGCGTGGATGATTGCGAAAGCTATCATCTCTTAGATGATCGGAACGTCAAAGAAGTTGCGGAAGCAAAAGCCAAATACTTCAATGAGGAGCACAAGGATCAGACTGCTTATATGACGAATCTGTTAGATGAGCTGGCTACCAATCTTGAAGGCAAAGAACGATTAAACATCGGATTCGATATGATCGGTGATGCAGTTACGATATTTACTACATTAGTTGCGTCAAACAATCCGATGAGTGAGACGATGGCATCTGATGTAAAAGGATTCTTGGAATATGTGGCTCCAGAAATCAACAACTGGGATCGTTGCCAGTTCACGGTTCCATGTAAAGAAACCTTTGCAATGTTGGTATATGAATACTTACGTCATGGTTTCAATGCTGCAAATCTGGTAAAGAATATCAACAATGCAACGGATGTATTACGTGCATTTGCCGTATATTCAGACCCGACATACGATGGTTCTTTAACAACCAAACCAAAATTCAAGAATCACTTAAATCACGATGAGCGTAAGTTCTTCATGATCTTACTGACTCATGCGGATCATGTTGATACGGATGTCTTCTTATACCCAGAGATGTGGAAACGTGCATTTGAACGTTTAAAACCACAGCAGTTCTTACATAAACGCTTTAAGAAAGTAAGAGAAGCTGCGGATAATCTGTATCACAGAAAGAAACCGCAGACAGTCAAAGGTATTGCGGAAAACGCAGTTCTTCATGCTGGTGATAGCTTAAAAGACTTCGAAACGGGTCTTAAGAAACTGGAAATGTTCCCGGGTACCTATATGAGATACTTTGATAAATATGTCCGTACCTATGGTAGCAAGATCAGCGATGATCTTCAGGAAAATCGTCATTTCCAGCATATTGTCACGGCTTCGTTATATCGTGTGGTATCCCAGGTGGAATCCACAAAGATGTTATGCCAGCTTCTGATCCTGTATCAGAACCGTAGACATGACGAAAATAACACTAATCTTCGTTATATCAAACCGAAAGGAAGCCGCGCATATGTGCCGTTGAAACCAACAGCAGAACAGCTTTGCGATAAGGTTTACTTAAATGACTTCTATGATGAAATCATTGGTATCTTACGTAACGAAGTAACCAGACGATTCAAAGACAAACCATACCTTGGAAAGGTCTTCATTGATGAAGCTGCTTGGGGTGTTGTAGTTCCTACAGAATTACGAGAAGCGAACGATAGTGGATTGCATATTGTTGGTAGAGGCTCTTACTTTCGTTTACCAACCGTGGAATCTGCTCCTGAGATTGCTAAACAGGTGCACGACATCATTGTCCCATATATTCACTGGACAAATGGAAAAGATGGTATGTATGACCGCGTGGACCTCGATTTATCTGGAAGTTTCTATACCGAAGATTTTAAATACGTCGGAAAATGTAGCTACGGAAATCTCTGCTTATCTGCAGGATCCGGATCAGATCGAAGTGTTATTGCTACACATTCAGGTGATTTCACTGATGGTGGTCCATACGATGGCCCGGGTGTTGCCGAGTATCTTATCGTTCGTCGAAAAGATGCAGTTGAGAAATTAAAAGCAAGATATCTCGTGATCCACACACATGTGTACACTGGACAGGAGCTTGCAAATACCAATGCGTTCTTTGGTTTCGAATATCTTCAGGAGAGAAACGGGGAGCAACAGCTTGAGCAGTATGCACAGATTATCCATGGTGGCCAGAAAGATATGGCATGCAAATCTTTGATTCGCCCAGATCGTACCATCTTTACTTCCAACTTACGTGGAAAAGAAGATTCTATGATCAATGTGGTTATTGATCTTGTAAACTCTGTTGTTTGGTATGCAGATCTTGCAACACGTGTGGTTGGTTATGATTATGCAACTGAATACAACTATCTGGATGCTCCAGCTGAACAGCGTCGGGGTACAGAAGATAAAACACCGTTTAAGGCGTATATCAATACCTCTCCAAAACAGAACAACGTAGATGGAACCAAACTGTCTGCACTGGTTCAGATCAAAGCCTTATTAGAGAAACCATATCTGTATTGTGGTGATCTGATGTGGTTACATGGAGAGGTACGTGGACATATCGTTAGAGATCCGAAGAAAGCGGATGTTATCTTTACGTTACCGGATAGCCGGTATGCAAAAGATGCAGATGATGATCAGGAAATTATCACACCGTTTATGACTGATCGTATCTTAGACGAGTTTATGCCAACTAAATAAATGAAAGGAAGACCGTAATTGGTCTTCCTTTTTCTATCCGCATAGTATAAGGATTTTATTTAGGTAATATCTCTATGAATCCATAAGGATAAAACCATATTAAACACAAAGGAGGATGTAGTTATGCCAAGATGGAACTACTACAAAAAAGACTTGATGCCGGTCGCAAACCTGGAGGCATTAGTAGCAACTTTAGATCACGAGGATATGGATATTGGGATCGTTCTTGATATATACAGAGCATCACAGAACGGACAGGACGTTGCTGATGACGACGAACTCTGGACTACATATCATCAAATCCAGAATCAGCTCTCTAAAGATGTCAACGAGTACATATCAAACAAGCGAGCAGAGATCAAGGAAGCCTACGACATGAGAGACTTCAGAGACATCGAAGCATTTGATAAACTTGCTGAGTTCATGAAAGAACTACCAGAAGAGTTGTTTGAGGACGCAGATGACGCTATCGAAGAACTTCGCTGGTTGATTCATGTAGATGAAGATACCAGCATTGATAAATACGACGTTGAGGAGGGTGAATATTATGAATAGATTCCTGAACGGTCCATTACCAGTTTTAATATTAGCAGCGCTGATGACAGCCTGCATTAGCTGGGGATTAAGATAATTACATATAAGAAAAGCCTTCACAGGCTTTTCTTTTTTATCCGTAAAATTGAGAATTCAATTTATATACTATTTACGTGAATCAGAGAAATAATATAAGCAATCCGTACATAACTCTGATCGAAAAAAGTTCATAGGATTGAAAGAGATCCAAAAGGGTTACATGAATCCCCGTACAATAAGTACAAAATCTATGATCCGGCTGACGGAAGTCGTTAAGAAAGGTCTTATATGACAACAACTACAACTAACAACGCAACTGTTAAATCTGTACTCTGGTTTTCCAGACACAATATGACTACTGAGCAGATCGATGATCTTAAACGGATTTTCGGATCCGACATCACAATTAACCATGTATCTGCTAATGCGGCGTCTTGGAGAGACGTTGTAGAGGCAGGAGCAAACGATGACGTACTGGCAGTAGTGTTACCGCCAGCATTACTCGCTGATCTGACAAATCCGCGAAATAACCAGAAACCAGTCATCAGAGCTATTGCAAACCGTGTCCCGACCGGAAAGCAGGTAGTCAACCCTGCAACCGGAAAACTCGAAGATGAATTCAAATTCGTTCACGCTGGATGGGAGCGTGTCCTGAAGATTGAAGTCGTTACAGAGCGTTTATAAGGAGGCACGAAATATGTTATACCCGAATTACGAACCAGAGAAGGGCGATATGTTATCATATGGCCCTTCAATGGCCACTGTTTGTGAAACCTGTGAATACGCCTTCATTGATTGTGAAAACTGCCATGCGGCAGAAGCAAGAATCATGAAGGCACATACACCAAAAAAGGAGGTGAATAAAAATGACAGCATCTAACGATGTAACGTTTAGACCAAGTGTTTGCACTGAATGTGCAACATGTGAAACTCCATATGTTGATTGCCCGATCTGTCTGATGGCAGAGAAGGTAGTCGATACAAAAGATGGAAAGGAGGTTACAGAAGAGTCTTAATGGCTCTTCTTTTTTTTGTTTCTGCGTGGAAAGTCCACCTAAAAACAGTCCTTTAAACCTGAAGCTTATGGGAAAGGAGGATAAAATCTTGACCGAAGCTATACAAAATCAGCTTAGAGAAGCGCTTTTAAATAACTCGTATGATCATGAATCGACACATTTAGCACTGAAAAAAGAATGGGAAAATTCATTTTCTTATCTGTATAGATTACAGATTGAGAAGATTCTTTACGATGAATACCACTACTACTCTAATGATGCAACTGGTAAAACCCCAGACATTATTGGACACTTGTATCTGGATTCTAACATCCGTGCTTGCTTTGATATCGACAAAGACATTATTCATGTCTGTGACCGCGAGGAGTTTAAGCGCTCCAATTATTACCTTCGGTATTTCACACTTCAAGAAATGATCGATGATGGTCATATCTTTCAGTGGATACCTATTGTAATTATCGATGATCAGGTGGTTTGGGACTGGGAACTGAAAGTTATCTCGAAAGATGCGATCCAGTTTCGTATGCCAAAACCATTCCGTAGACAGTTCGTATTGAAAAACGAACGTGATCCAATTACGGATGAGATCATCTATGTAGATCATAAAGTACAGGTCTTTGTCGTTCAGAATGATTACTTTGAAAGACTGACCTTAAACCGTATGAATCTGTATCTGGATAATGAATCAAAAACGATCAAGATCCAGAAAGAATATTTAAAACAGCAACTCCCTGGCGAAAACAAAGAAGGTATCTACTTTGTAACTCTGGCATTCCCAGATGATGGATTACAAGCACAGTATTTATTTACCCAACTTGTAGACCTGTACGAAGAAGAAACCTATTTTACTGGCACATTACCAGATCCGGTATTTGAGAAGGTACAAAACTATACCAAAGATATTTCGGTGACCCTTGTCTATGTCAATGAGTTACATCGAAAGATTTGGTATACTGGTTCGGATACAACCACTGCAGAAGCTAACGATTGCAACCTCATGGTATTAAACCGTGATGGTGATTTCGTACCATACGCGTCTCCAGTTCCACCAGAAAACTTTATGGTATTCCGTACCAAGAAAGATGAAGATATTCCGGCGATTGTACCAAACACAGAATGGATCAAGCTATACTATCCAAACATCTATCGTATCACAAATAAGACGATGGTGGATGGGGATCAGTTTAAAATATTCTATTTCTATCACTATAACACGTATTTGAAGTACACCTGTATCCATGATTTCTGGTATCGTTTCTTAAAGATGCATTTTATGACACCGGACGAGAATACGACAATGGAAGAAGTCATTGATCGAATCTGGCGTGGTAAGATGAACTACCCAGGATGGACCGTTGCACAGATTGAAGACTTCACAAAGACATTTGAGAAGATTCTTTTTTATCTGTACAAGCACTACAAATACGCCGAGAATGATTTTCTGTATAATTACTTGGAAGGCGATACGAATCCGTACGACTTCAACGATATTGATGGAAAACCATTCATGTACAAGCAGGGAAAACTCAAAGAATGGATTCGAGATGATCCATGGTTATTGAGAGATTACGTCTTAGAACAAAAGAAAGTCGGACGAATTTATCACCTGTTTACCAACCAACTGGACTTAAGTACCAGACTCCGTACGAACACAAATACGGAATTGCATTATGATTATGAGTTCGAAGAACCCATGTATGTATTTGCATTAAATAATACCAGGGAATATCCAGTTTACATGGATATTCGCTTTTTTGTTGATGGAATCTTCGCAGAGAAGATGTATCAGGATCGTTATCTGTTTATGGACTATCTATATGTGCCAGCTTCTATGGTGACCGATGATAGCTATTTGGAAATTGAAGTATTCCCAAGATACGATTTCAAACAACCGGTTCGATTCGAATCTATGGATGATGTAAAAGAAGTAACGATCGTAGAACCAGACGAAGGAGATATCTGGCCTACGTATGCAGATGCATATCTGATGTTGAAAGCTGGAGAACAAGACGAGTATACCCATTTGTATGAAAACTCTTTGAATGAATTTTTCAAAGTAACTTCCTGTTATACGGAAGGTGAATGGGAAGTTAAAACAATCGATAAGGACAAACCAATTCGATTTACTCGTTTACGGAAGTTCAAATTGCAGCCGACAGATGAGTCTGTTTTAAATAAAGACATCAACTTATGTATCAACAAGCATCCCATGGGACTCCCGTATCAGATCACCACAGCAGGATATCCATACCTGCAATTAGTCGGTGCAGAAAGTAAGTTTCATTACTCTGCAGACTATATCCGTGTGTATCGAAATGGACGATTACTTCCAAATGTCAAATGGTGCTTCTACTCATCCTTTGAGTGCCCACGTATTCAGATGATGGAATGGTTCGATGTTGGAGATACGATTTACTTTGATATCACTCCATTTAGATACAAGATGATCTATTACCAGGAAGAACTGGAATGGCATCAGACCTTAATCGATCTTCGTAACATCATCACAAAACCATTTGACTGGAGATACTACGATGTCTATATGAATGGACGTCGTTTATCCATGAATAACTTATTCTCAATTACACCATGGGAAATGACTATGGTAAACTTAAAATCCAAATATAACCTGGCGATCTATGAAAAAGAACGTGACTGGGAATATTATGGACTCAACTACAAAGAGAATATTTATTTCTTTACACCAGATGATCTGTTTAAGAAAGATTGGGTATCTGAAGATGAGAAGAACCAACTCATCAAAGATATCATCGAAGCAGAAAAAGATCCGAGATTAAATATTTATCCGAATACGAACGAAGAACCAAAACAGGACTGGACGGATGATAGGAAGTATGTGCTTCTTATGGCATTCTATTGGAATGAGCTCATTCCGAAGACGTTCGTGAATCCGTCGGTGTTACAGTTCAATAAGAGGATTATCTCAGAAGAATATCCGATTGTCTACGAGACTTACGTACATCAAGGTGATGAATTCGCACGAACGGAGTACGAAAAAAAAGCTTTAAAAGATGCTCCAGAAGCGATGTTGTTAGATCCTGACACGATCGTGAAAGGCGAAAACAAGGAAAACTTAACGTATGTCTATATGGTAGGTCATCCATTAGATGACGCTGCGGACTACGTAGACGAGACGATTACTATAAATAACTCAAAGTACAAAATAGGAGGTGATTAACCATGCCAACACCGGCACAGCCAGGGCAAGTCCCAACCATAATCACCAAACCAAATCAGCGTTTTGCAACAACCGCTCTGTCAACCAAGTATCGTATTAATGCGGTCAACGGAGAGCTGTTAAAAGATGATGTCACTGGTGAGATTTTTTATAAACGTCATGGTGACGGCAAAGTTGTAAGCTTCTTCCAGAATAAAGAACGTATGCAGGATCTGGTATTAGATCTTCGTGTGCTTCTTAGCACCAATATGGGATTTCGTTATCCTGCTGGTCTGGAGAATGCGTTCTTTATTGATACCAACTACGACCTCGTAGTAATCAATAAAGAAAAACTGATCAATATCTACAATGACGATATTGAGATCAATAACGAAAATACAGAATCTATGTATACCTTCCATTTTAAGTTATCTGCGGAATGCAATGGCTTCTTCATGGAAGTGGATACTAGAGATTGTGACAAACCGATCGTTGAAGTAATCACCAATTACTACAACGTGGCATTTAAAAACTACATTGGGGATTCTCCTCTTTTCTTAGCTGAGAAAGACAAATTCCGTGTCACCAGCTGGGAACAGTCAAATGCAGTAGTTCATTATCATTGCGTTTGTACAAAAGGAGAAGCCACCCATACGTATGGTTGTACTTCTAATATCCGTCTGAATGAGCAAAGTATGATTGATCTTCCAGATTTGGATATTGCAACAGACTTCAACGGAAGACCAGAAACAATCGAAGTCTTCATCGACCGCATCACATTTGATAAGTTGCACTTTATGATTACCAATAAGGATCTGGTTGCAGGTACTTTCCCAACTTTATTAGACAAATACATCTATGAAGATGGACATATCGAAGTATCTGTAGCGAACGTCATGCAGTTTATCGATAAACCAGAAGATTGGAAAGAACTTGGAAACGAGATCGTTCTTGCATTTATTGATACCCCATATTTACATCAGTATATGGGACGGATGATGTCTCTTACGAACAACGGAGATTTCATCTTCTCTATTCGTAGACCATATGCCGATGAATGGAAAGTCAATGGTGTTTGGGCTGAGATGGTTCGTATCATTGATACCAACGGTAACATTAAGAATACAGGATCTGAAAACTCTGGTCGTCTTGGTGATCTGGAAGATGTCTTCGGACCAAACCGTATCCATCATGGACGATTTACGTTCTTACCATCTGAGCATGATGACTTCTTATTTGATGACCGTCGTGAAATCACTTACGAGGTATAGGAGGTACCCATATGGAAGAAATCAGTTTATACTCTGTAGATCCAGGCAGTGAAGTACTACAATCTCCCTATCGTGGAGGTGTTCACAACTGTCAATATGTGAAATCAGAAAGTCAATTGGCAGACGTACCAGCTTCTTTATATGCCGCTGTTGCGAAAAAAGAAATTACTTATGACGTCCCAATTGATGCACCATTATATGCAAGTCTTGTCTTGTATGCACCAGATAGCACCGACGTGAAGGAGGGTGAATAATGGCAACCATTCCGAATTTACCAATGACGGATATCCTCTTACATGGAAAGCCGTCTGAGAAAGAAGAATACCTTGGATTTCCAATTACACGTTATCAAAACATCATTGGAGCTCCAGCATTAGTAACCGCATCCACGATTAAAGGTTCTGCCCCATTTCAACTTCTCAAGACAGATGAAGTGGAGTTAACCGTTTCAGCAATTCGTACGATGTGCGGAAATATCATTTAAGGAGGTACCTTTTATGGCACAGCAGAAAGCGGTCGTAACGACCTTAAAATCTCCAGTACAGGATGATGGTAGTAGAATGACCTTATTTCCACAGACCATCTCCTCTGCCATCGTACACGTTGATAAAGATGGTAACCAGAAAACTCTGGATGAGATCCTCCACAAAGACGTCGAAGAAAAACCAGACAACGGTGGCGACGCCAAAATGGAAGATATTCCGTTTATTTCAGCGGAAGAGCCGGACCATGCCTGCCTTTGGGCAAAGATTGATCCGTCTAAAACAAAAGTGGAATAATACTTGTAGGATTAGAACTTCGGGTTCTAATCCTACTTTTACTTTTCGGTAATGTATTATCTACATGATGACAACCCAGTAACGCTAAACAAAGGAGAGACAAAGAAATGCCAAAAACAAAAGCGACGGAATCATACGAACATGCAGGGAACTTCTTTGAGTACACGCTCAAAGATGAACCTGTTAAGAATACAACGTCAAAGATTCCACTACGAAAGAGGCTCGAAGTAGGAGCCATCAAAATGCAGAAATTGCCGATTGCTCTGGACATCCAGATGTTAGATATGGTAATCGCATTCTTATTGAAAGACAGCGTCTTACGAACGAGAAAGACGATTAATAATATAGATAAGCTGATGGACGCCATTGACCCAATCGTCTATGAGGGGAACATAGAATTGGAGTCCAGAGTACGTGTCATTCAGCAGATAATTACATGTATCTTGGAAGAACGATTCGAAGATACTTCCTTTATCCAGGTATACTGTCGGGATCACGCAGAAGATGAGTATACCAGAGATTTGATTGATCGTATGGGAAGTTTTACGATCAAATATGCAGAAAGCAAATACTTAGTGAAAAAGATCGATAACATGTTGGAATATGGGTATGTCATGACATGTCGAGGACTCATGATGGAGATCCTGGAAAGTATCGATCCAAGTGACTATTTAAGTTATGAAAAATACAGTGAAGATCTGGTTACCATTGCTAGATCCATTATCAATATTTACAGGCAAACCAAGAGTTTGGATGCAGACCAGACCTTTAGTCTGGATGGGGAACAGTTTGAAACCGTCATTGCAGATGCCGTCAATAAACTGAAAGATAGAAACCGCATCTTCTTAACTGGATCTACCTATTTAAATGCGATGCTTTCTCCAGGTTATATGAGTAAGCGTCTATATACATACTTAGCATTTCCAGGAAAAGGAAAGTCTACGATACTATTAAAATCAGCTCTGGATATGAGACGATACAATCCAAACTTTAAAACAAAAGATCCGGAGAAACGACCAGCAATATTATTCCTGACATTAGAGAATGATATCCCTGAGACCATCGAGCGTATGTTCAATATGACCGTATGTGCCGATGATATTCGTAACTATACACCAAACCAGGTTATTCAAGCCATGCGTGAAAAAGGTGGTTTGAAATTAACTGGAAAATCATCCATTGATATTATCATCAAAGAATACAGAAACCGTGAGATTGATACTGATGATCTATATGGTATCATTAATGACCTGGCGGATGAGGGAATTGAAGTTTGCGGTTTGATTCTTGACTATATGAAACGTATTCGTCCTGCAGAGAAAGCAGACAATGAAAAAGGAGAACTTAAAAACATCACCAATGAATTAAAAGAAGTTGCCAAATTCTTTGATATTCCGGTTATCACCGCACAGCAGCTTAACCGATCTGGTATGGCAGTTATTGATGCCGCTCTACAAGCAGAGAAAGAAGATGTCACCAGACTTGTTGGAGCAGAGAACATCGCTGGTGCTTGGGAAATTCAGGAGAACTCCGACTGGACGTGTATTGTCAACCCACAGAGAAAGAAAGACGATGGTACGTTATGGTTCGTATTCAAGTTACTGAAACGTCGTTATAGATCCTCTGAGACTACCGAGAAGATGAGACAGCTTGACTACTTCAACCAGCCATTTGAAGCAGGTAATGAAATCCGTATTATGGATGACATTGATCTGGATGAACCACTTGGATTAATATCCTTAAGTGTCGAGTTCGCTCCAGAGAACTATAAGAAACGTGGAGCAACCAATGCAACCGAACGTAAAGTCAGAGACGTCCCAGGTGGAGAAATTGAGGATATGGCGGATTCCTTCTTCGATCTAAATGAGCATGATTATTCTGAGTTTGCAAAAGTATAATAAAAATCTAAACCAAAGGAGACACACAAGTAATGAATAGAAAAACTTTCACATTTGAAGAATTTGGAGATTTGTACTCCAGCTTGATTATCAAGGGTATGTATCAGATCGGCCTCAAAGAATACATGTGGCGATATGATGGCAATGACTGTTACGGACCTATGCGTATCATTATGATTCGTAATAAGTTTGACGGATACGTCAATACCTATTGCATCCTTGATAACCATACTGTTGTTGAACTTACTGAACGTGAAGTGGAGAATCTGTTATTCGCCTATCAGACTTATCATTATTCACCAACAGATGATGCAAAACAACAGGAACCCTGGATGTTTACAGACTTCGACAAACAGGAAGCAGACAAGTTGTACATCGAACTTTCGGGTCACGAACCGAATGACTCATATGAATGGCTTGAATGGCCAGATGGGATTTCGCTTCGTGAACCACTCAGTTATCCTAATTATTTCTTTGCAAATTAAAGAATTTTTATTCAGAATCACCTGATGCAAATGCAGGCGATATACACTCCTTTAAAGCAAATATTTTCTTTAGCTTAATAAGACTTATAACTTTAAAACAAGGTACGAGGATTCCCAGTCACGGAGTCCCGTACCTTGTTTTGGCCTTAAAACAGTCGAATAACGGAAATGAGGCCTCCCTCATTTTTTTATTTACGAAGAAGAAAGGGGGCTACACCTTGTCTAAAATTAAGTCTCGTATGGATTATGCGAGAGAACTACAAGACGAGATCAAGGGTGTTGTGATGTATTCTTATGAGAGACTGCAGTCTCTTAGAGATGTAAATATCCGTCTTCATCAAACCGGAGAGGTCTGGTTTGAGGATTCTTTCGAAGGTCACCGTGACGAGCTCAAGCTCAAAGAAAAAGAAAAAAAAGCCGTGAAGTTATATAAGGAGTTGGACTCCTTTACGAAGCAGACGAAATACAACGAAATCTACCGAGACTTCTTGGTTGCCATCAAAGACGAGGACGATGAAAAGAAATGGCTTGGCATTTACAACAAATACAGAGACGACATCCAAGATTTAAAGATTGATATGAATAGTAAATATCAGAAATTCTTAGCTGATATGACTGAAATATTTAAAATCGTCACAACTCAGAAACGAAAGGAGAGAGAGTTTAAAATGAAAGAAACTCCAATTGAGGAATTTGTGAGAAATGCAGATCAGATTCGCAAAGTTCTCTATGAGAAATGCAATACAGGAATGATCACCTTAGAACAGCGCGAAGCTTCTCTTGCAAAATTAAATGCCTACATAGAATCTGCAGAGCGATTTACTTCCGAAGTAAATGGTGCTGTAGAAGCATACTGTGAAGGTGAACTGACTTGTGAAGAACTGGATAACATCGTCTCTGGATATTACAGAGAAAACCCACAGCAGGCGATGTATTACGAAGGTCTTCATATCGACAATCGATTCAAGGCTATGAAGAATGAGATTGTTGGATTATACAAAGAAGGTGTCCTTAGCTTAGAGGATGCCAGGATGGGCTTAGACTATCTGGATCAACTCTATGATGTCCAGATGTATGAGCACGGGGAATACTTAGAGAATGGAGAAGTTCCAACTTTAGAGTTCACCGTATCCGAAGCAATGAATCGTTATTTTAACCGTATTAAGACATTTAACGAAAGCGCAAGCGATGAGGAATCCGATTACACAGAACGTGTGAATGGCTTGAATGACTTTAATGCTGAAACTGCAACTTACTTTGAAGGTGCTGGCGAAGTTATCTTAAGCAGCGTCGTAATTGGAGCATACTTAGCTTGTATTGCAGCTGTTATCTCTATTCCAGTTGGTAGAGTCATCAATGCGAAAAAAGGTTCTAAACTGATCAAAGCATACGAAGAGTTACATCCAGATGCTGTGAAGTTTAAATCTCTTAGAATATCTAAGATGAGCATCGAGAAAACTGGATCACAGTATATTCCAGAGATCAAAAAACTGGTAGATGGAAACCTGAATACTTCTGGTAAATGTTTCTTGGCAAAACATGGTGGAAAACCGTTTGCAGTGATTGCATCTATCTTTGCTAGTAACACTACAGCCGTCGTCACTTCTGATGTGGTAGGAAGTGCTTCTACATACAGCAATACCAGATACTACTTCAAAGCACTGTGTCCAGAAGCTGTTGCGCATAAAGAGTTCTACGAAGCTGCTTTAATGCTGAAGAAATTCAAAGTATCTACACCAGAAATCAAAGCTTTCTGTAAGGACATGAAAGCAGAACTTCAGGATCTTCGCAAGGAACAGGCGCAGGAAGAAAAAGATAAGATCGATGCAGAAAAGAAAGCTAAATCTGCAGCGGAAGCAAAAATTGCAAAAGAATCTGCTGGTATTGAGTACGATAATGATAAGATTTATCAGTACGTACGTGAGCAGTTAATGCAGAAATACGTAGATGGTGAAATCACTCTGGAACAGCGTGAAGGAGCTTTAATGGAAGCCAGAGATCGTCTCTTTGGAGATGATATGGATCTGATCAAAGAAGGTGTTTTTGATAATTTCGTAAAGAAAATCACTGACAAAAAGAAAGGATCTACTGATAATTCTGCATTCCAGAAAGTAAAAGCTGCTTATGCTGCTAACAACGCTGAAATCAACCGTCTGAATACCAAGATCAAATCTCTTGAAAAGATGGAGGCTCAGAAGTCTGATCCAACTACTTTGAAGAAATGCGCAGAGGAAATCAAACGTCTTCAGGCAAAAGTTCAGAAACTCGTTTCTAATAATGATGCACTTTCCAAACAGATGCAAGCTTGCATGGTGGGTGAATCTTCTGAAACTCCTGTTGGTGAGCAGATCTATGCAAACGTTTGTGAGCAGGTTACTGACAAATTCATCAACGGTGAAATCACTTACGAAGAAAGAGCCGCTTTATTGGAAGCTGCTCAGGGGCGTGTTGTTGTAGAAAACGCAGATCTGATCGAAGAAGGTGTATTACAGAAAATCTCCGATAAGATTCAGGATCAGAAGATCTCTGGTTCCGTTGAGCAGTTACGTGCAAAATATCTTTCCAATATGCAGGAAGTAAAACGTACCGAAAAACGTATCAACGAATTAAAACAGGTATTGGATCGTCGTGATATTGATCCTGTTGTTGCAAAGAAAACAGCCCGTGAGATCAACCAGCTTCAGGCAAAAGCAAAGAAACTGGAAAGTGATGCACAGGTTGCATATAAGAAAATGGCATCACAGGATATCAAGAGCGTACCAAGAAATAAATTCAATGACAAACTTGCTCAAGCAAAACCTGTTACGCAGTAGGAGGTGATCCTATATGCTGAACTTATCAAATATCGTATCACGTATTAAGTTCAAATTAGGAATCGCAAATATGGCATTGCCATTTGATAATCTGGATCAGATGATCGTAGACATCATTCAGAAATTTACCGTTCCGATCTTTTCGATCTATGTACCAGATAAGAAAATCAGTACGGTCAATGCCAAAGAGAGTTTCAAAGTCTTAAATCAGACAACGTCTCATACCACCTATTTATTACCGGACTTCAAAGAACCGAAATTGTTATATATCTTTGATATGTACAACAACGAGGATGCGTTAACCAACTTAGGTTACTATGCGGGAACCATTCCGTTTTCCATGACCGAAGGATCCATGATGGGTGAAATGATGTTAAGTAATATGACCGCTCGTATGATCAATGCAGCGGTTCCAAAGATGACGTTTGAATTCGAACCACCGAGAACGTTAAAAGTATACAATGCGTTCTGGACCAATACGTTTACGATTGAATGGGGCTTTGAGCATTCAACATCTTTAAATACCATTCCAGATGATGCGTTACCATCATTCTTAAAATTGGCACTCTTGGATGTAAAAGAAAACTTATATCCAACGGTTGCGCAGTATCAGGAGCAATCCACGGTATATGGAACCATACGGTTGCCAATCGATACTTGGACCAATGCAGAATCTGAACGTACTGAATTATTAAACCAGTGGGATGATACCTATCATCTGGATGGTGTTCCGTTCTATTACGGATAAATTAGAAGATACCATACGTATTATACGTATGGTATCTTTTTACTATCCGTAGAGCCACTACCCATATTGATATATAATTTTCGTGAATCAAAGCAATCAAATACTAATATCATTCAGCTTTGGTCAGAAAAGTTAATAGTTACAGAGATCACGTCAGCAGGTAACAACTATAACTTTTATGGGTGGAGATCATATCAAGAGCCCGGAGGAAATTATGACAACAATTACAAGTTTACAGGCACTTTTAAACGTAGTAGACACAGAGATTATCGATAGAACAAGCGAGTTAAAAAGACTCGAATCATCAATCTGTGATCTTGCTGTAAAATCAAACCAGGTTTGGCATAGCGTAGCAAACATGCCACTGGATTGTATTTACACAAATTATTACGAGTCTGTTAAATATATTAACAGACTCGCAAAGAAATACTTTGGCCTTCCTTTATTTAAGGAAGATAATGAATCAGCGGTGCTTGAGATATTCGCTCAGCACGGTATCGATTACAAGCATGAGGTAATCGATGTAGATCGTCTGATCTACAGAATCAAGAATGCATAAAAAGAAAAAAGAAGCGGACTTTACATCCGCTTCTTTTTTTATTTAAATGACGTAAAGAAGTCATCTACTTTATGTTTAGTCTCGGGACTGATCTTTGCATAAATCATATTGTCGTGATCTTTAATGATCGCGTGTTCATGAGTGTCGTCAAATCCTACTAAGTCTTTGATGTCAAGATCAAAGCTTTCCAGAAGAATCTCCGTATTGGTATCCTTATTGCCAACGAGATCTAAGATTTCATGTAAAGGAATCATAGTGTCGTCTGGTGTCACGGAAGGATCCGCAGGAGTAACGATGCCAGAAGCAGACTCCATCATAGGTTTCTGTAACTGACCGATCATTTCGGCTTCGCAGTGGCTTGGATAGAATACCCAGTCATAGGTTACCAGTAATCGAATGACTACGGTTGGTCGTCCATTGATCTGTCGTAACGTTGCAATAGAACGACAGCTAAAACGTGGAACCATTCCCTGGATAATCGTTTTTGCAAATCCAATACCAGCATCTGTACCAGCATCTGTCTGGATACGTGCTTTTAACAGATTTCCATCGATTCTTGGTTTCATGATCTTATGGGATCGATTCGGCATCCACACGTCTCTGATTCTTTCTGGAGTCAACTTTGCATCCGTATACATTTGGGTCGGATGGTTCTGTTCTCCAAACCAGGAGTCGTGAGATAATAAATCTTGAATCTTTGGTGACTGTATCGCTTGCCAGACGTTCTCTGCTGTGTAATATCGGTGGTTACGGTTTTCTACCCCAAAAGACTGTAGAACTGAATCAAACTCGACAAAGAAAATATTATTGTCATTGTAGATCTTCAGATCGCCGACTTTGGTAAGCGGTGTGTCCGCACTTTCGCAAAGATAAACAAACCCGAGGTCATCAATTTGCTTATTTGTACGCAATTTATTACACCTCGTTTCGGGTTAATTTCTTACCAGATTGTTTTTGGATTGAACGTTAGAACTCCATTTTCGCAACCACAGAAGAATAATGCCCTTATAGATTTTCGTGATATATTATTTTTTTGCTCTGACCAAATCACTGCAGATTAAGCGTCGTAAATCTATAGGGGTTTGAAAAGTCAGAGACTTTTCTTATTTCGAAATAAGAGAAACGACTTGAAAGGAGCACTACGAAAATGGGAAAGAAGCGTGCAATGTTAGCCCGTATGGACTGGGATACTGCATTTTATGCAGATATGCAAAATGATGTGGGGTTTCAGATTACCGAACCAGCAGAGATATCTTTAGATGGATCCAAAGAAAAATCCATGTATGGACCACAGTCGCCCTTATATGGAACGACTTATGGAGACGAACGAGAGTTTATCGAGCGTTGGAGATGTAAATGTGGACGTAAAAAATCCCGTGCATACGAAGGAGAAGAGTGCCCATTCTGCCATAGCAAAGTAGAAGCAAGAGGATCCAACATCAATATTTGTGGATGGATCTCTTTGGTGAAATCCGGCGCATTTGTGATTCAGCCACTCTATTTTCGCATCTTGGCACAGGCAATTGGCAAGGAGTTCGCAGAGATTGTCAATTGTAAGAAAAAGGTAGATACCAACGGAATCCAGAGTGAATTAAAACCAGGAGATTTGGATTTTGTTCCAAGTCATCCGTTTTATGGCATTGGAATTCAGAAGTTTCGGGATCGCTATGAAGAAGTCCTTGATTATTACATGCACCAGTCCAGTAAGAAGAATAAGATTCATACATTCGAATTACTGCTGGCACAGAAAGATCAGGTCTTTACCCAGCACATTCCGGTATATTCTACATATCTGCGACCGCAGTCGATCACCCAGGATACATTCTATTTCCAGGGTGCCGACAAGATGATCAACGTCATCTTTAAATTATCTGAGCATTTGGAAGATTGCCCAGATATCGAGTGGGATAATTTCCAGGCAAGACTACAGATCAAAGTCAATGCGTTATGGGACTATGATTTTACGTCTATGCATGGAAAAGAAGGTATTATTCGTGACATGTTACTTGGTGGGTCTCTTAACAAAATTGGGAGACATAAAACCAATCTAATTGCGGGGACTTCCGATAAACGACAACTACCAAACCAATGTAGTGATACACTGGTGGCAAGGGGTAACTCCCAAGGTATGGTAATCAAGGTTGTACGTTTGGAATATCGACGCAGCAAAGCATCTTAGTAGGATAAGATGTGGGCTCAACGACTATGGAAAGCTAGGGATAAGCACGCGTCCTGAAAATAAGGTAAGTTGAAATACTTACACGAAGCGAGTAGGTCCGATTGGACGAAAGGTAGGCTTAACGCCGAAACGGTTGGGTGTCGTTACGACATAAGATATAGTCTGAATGTGTAAATTACGATTTGCAATTATACCGCCAGAAATGTCATTGTACCTGATCCTACATTACGTGATAACGAAGTTGACCTTTCTTATCACACATTCCGCGAACTTTTTAAACCAAAAATTATCAACTACTTAAAGGTCTATGAAGATATTCCTTTAAGTAAAGCAGAAGACATCTGGGAAGACTCCTGGATCTTCAATGAGAAAGTATACGACATAATGATGATGATTGTGGAAAAAGAGAACGTCAGTCTCTTAATTAACCGTAATCCGACGCTAGCCATAATTTGGTGTCGTTAAACCTATCTAATGGCGGGGAAATATCTTGATAATCATTCACTACGTACTCATAGCAGCAATGTATATGAGGGCAAGGAGTAATGTCCAAGGTATCGTAACAATGTGAATGTAGAGACAATCCGCAGCGAAGTATCTTACAATGATAAGATATGTGCTCATCGACTAGAAAAAGCTAGACATCTGCATTTGTAGAAATACATAAATAGGAGACTAGGCAGATTGAAAATAAGGTAATCTGAAATGGTTACACGAAGCGAGTATCGTTAGGGAAACCGAAATGGTAGGTCTTATGATAGTCTGGTAACAGGGCTACATAGGAAAGAGATAGTCAGATGCTTGTATTTGAGCATTGGAATTATTATAGTATGCTTTTACTTAAGGTCAGGAAGGTGAAACGAAGTGGTACAGACTACTGTCTGAGCGTACCTCTTTCGATCCTCCCTGGTTTAAACGCTCAGGGTGGGTGTTTTAAAACCTATCTAACTTGCGGGGAACTGTTGATAATATACTACTACGTACTCATAGCAGCAATGTATATGAGGGCAACGGGTAACGCCGAAGGTATCGTAAAAAGGTAGTATGGAGATACAATCCGCAGCGAAGTATCTTGCTATGACAAGATATATGCTCATCGACTATGGAAAGCTAGACAACCATAACGATAGAAATATCAAAATGACTTAAGTCAGGTGGTTTGAAAATAAGGTGATCTGAAATGGTTACACGAAGCGAGTAGGCCCAATTGTGGGCGAAAGGTAGGACGGAAGTCCGAAATGGTAGGCTGTATAGTATCTGGTAACAGGATATTATATTTGAAGATATAGTCAGAAGTTATTAAAACTTTGGACTTTGATGGTTTGGGAAAAGCCACGAAACAGGGTGACCTGTTGGAAAAACTCCTCTTATGCTGGGAACTCTCTCATTTGAGACAATCAGCCGCGAAGATCATTACAATGATAATGATAACGTCCAACGACTAGAAAAAGCTAGACATCTGTACTTGTAGAAATACATAAATGACGATATGTCAGGCAGGTTGAAAATAAGGTAACTTGAAATGGTTACACGAAGCAAGTATCTTAGGACCCAAGTGGGCACCGAAATGGGGAGCACTTATATATCTGGTCACAGGATATATAAGTTGAAGATATAGTCTAGTATCCTATGGAGACATAGGGAAGTTCATCAGAGAACTGTGTGAAGTAACGACTCACATGAATGCAACGGATATTCTTAATATGATCGCTATCGTAGATGAAGCGATTCGTTATATGTTTAGAAAGTTCGACCCTCTCACACGTATGATCATTGCGCGTGATACAGGATTATTAAATGATTACTTTGCAGTTACGAAATCACAGAAGATCGATCTGTACCACTTCGCAACTTGCGGCGCACAGGAGAATGATACTCCTGAAACCTTCCCAGAAGAGATCTTAACCAAACAGAAATGGGAAGAAGAGGTTGTTGTGCACGAACAGCCGAAACTGCAGTTATTTATGCAGAAAGAAGATTTGACACTGATCCCACGTATGGAAGAAGTAGAAGATATTCCTTTCAAACCTAGTGCCAAATTAAAGAAGCGATTCGCGATCGCTTAACACAAGAAAAGAGATACCCAACGTTACGAGTGGGTATCTCTTTTATTCGTAAAATTAAAATAGTATAGTTCAATATTATATCAAGAGCTTGGAGGCAAATATGGAGAATCCATACGCAGTACAGATAGAAAAACTTAACAAGTATAGCATATTCTTTTCAGAAATTGAAGATACAACAATGTGTCTCATGCTAAATATTATGATGACGGAGAGACTTGAAAATGATCCTTGGTTGAATACTAAAATTCGAGCTGCATTAAAGAAGAGTATTACTACATTGATGACCTACATCAATTCCACTTACCAAATATCTTTTCATGACGATTTATTTACAGATGATAAGATTGGTGATGTTGAAGAATTCAAGATCTTTGCACGTGAGGTAAGAAGATATTCATTCAGATTACAAGAAGTCATGGAATCTGTGGAGAATGCAGATACTGAAGACGTTTAACGAGAAAAGAGATACCTAACGTTACGAGTGGGTATCTCTTTTTTATCCGTATATTACGAATCTTATGTTTAGATATTATCTATGTGAATCAGAGAAAATACATAAGTAATCCGTCCAATAAACTCTGATCAGAAAAGTTCATAGCTTTGAAAGAGAAGCAGATGGTGAAGTGGATCCCTGTACAATAGTACGAAATGTATGATCCCGGCTGGCGGAAGTCGTTAAGAAAGGCATAATATGCAGGATGTAAAAAATTTCTTCAACACAGCAGTACTTCAGGTAGAGGAATTATGTGATGCAAATCATTACGATAATACCTTATACCAGGAGGCAATTACATCTACAATCTTAATGCCGAAAGCAATTAAGATTGTATTAGAATTACTGGACGCCGTCGGTATGTCTAGTATCGATGATGCCAAGAAGTTAATCGAAATGACACAGACAAAACATACTATCTTTCAGCGTGCAATGCTTGCTACACTCTGTAGCACAGTATTTGATGAAGAAACCGGAGAAGTAATCCTCCCATCATACGAAGAAGCAATGGATGGGAAGAGCTATATTTATCTGGTAGAACGTGATGCAGCCGTATGTCTTCGTGTGATTAATTTCAAGGATAGAGCTGAATTGTTATCAACAAAGCCATATAATGGTCAGCCAGTGAAACTGGTAACGGTACCATATTTCGATTTCAATTAATAGAAAGAACTCTACTCAATATGAGTAGGGTTCTTTTTTATCCGTAAAATAGTTCCCGATATTGATATATAATTTTCGTGAATCAGAGAAAATAAATCCAAGCAATCCGTCCTAAGAACTCTGATCTGAAAAATACATAGTGTTGAGACTTATAATCAATAGGCACAAAAGGTTATCTGAATCCCTGTACATCAAGTACAAAATGTATGATTCGGCTGGCGGAAGTCGTTAAGAAAGGTCACTATGATGACAACAATGAAAAACGCAATCGCAACTGTTAAATCTGTAGCAACAAATGTCGAAGTCCAGACAGGTGTGATTACAACCGCTGGTGTAGCATGGCAGATCTACTTAGCCAAGAAATATTTCAAAGCTATGATTCCTGTCATCAGAGATACAGAAGACAAGAAACTCAAAGTCTTCTATATCGTAGCTTCCGTATTCATGGGCGGCTTCTATGCCATGAATATTGTTACAAGCATTGCTTCTTGGAAAACGGATCACGATGTCCGTAAAAACAACGAAGCAATTAGAGAGAACCTGGAAAATCTTCAGGAAACTCTGAAAGCAGAAGCCGAAGACTGGTCAAACATCAATCTGGATACAGATGAAGATGCTGACCAGATTATCAAAGATCTCAAGGAATCTGCAAAACCTTGGGATGATGAACTCATCGACTAATCATATAAGTAGAGGAGGATAAGAATATGATTAACAACACAAAAACTTTAAAAGCTATGGCAGAAGCAACGATGAGACTTAGTAGCGAAATGACAGGAGACATCGCTGCTAGAGCGATGAGAAAAGTTATCAACGATCAGAAAGGAATTGTTGGCGTTAGACACGCTGGCGATTTCTGCGACGGTTGTGCCTGTGATGACAAGGTCTGCGAGACCTGTCCATGGGCACAGTACGTCCCGGATACACGAAAGTAAAACGAAAAGAATCAGACTATAAAGGTCTGATTCTTTTTTTTTGATCTTTTTAAATATAGTGATATATTATTTACGTGTAAGAATGCAACGCTATTCTAATTAGTGTATATTAGTTTAATATGGTTTTAAACTTGCAAAAAATACTTTCAGGTTATAGTATTTACAGTCATGTACAGAGTTCATCTGATTCCCCTATCAGACATGGAACTCTTATGTTGCATTCTACAATTATGTATCGGTCTTGATCTGTGCTTACTCCTTTGGGCATGGAAGAGACGATCTGCCAATGAGAAAGTGATATTCCTCTCCCCATATTGTGAATGTCACTTTCTCGTAAAAAGAAAACTTTAAATTTTTTATACACAAAGGAGAGACTAGGAGGATATACAAAATGACAAGACGTAAACCAGTAAACACATCCGAAATTGCGAAAACGAAAGAAGTTGGATTCGTATACTTATTATCCGACTTTCGAACAGAACATGATGTGAGCTTTGGTACAAAGAACGTGCCGGTATGTGCAGACGAGAATACACCAATCGATGTGTATTTCTTAAAGAATGTCTTAAGTGATTATGGTAGAGGACCATTACTTGCAATGGTAAGACCATTTAACTCAACCATGCGAGAGCGCTTCAAAGAAGAAAACGAAAAGGGTACCGTTATGATCCCTGGTGTGACTGCAACCGAAATGGAAATTATTGAAATTATTGATTTGACCTCTACCTTCTGGATGGAACGATTTATTTCTACTGGATTAGTAGACATTCACGCTGGAGATGATCGATGGGCAAGATACGTATTTCATCATTCTCCATGGCTTTGGACACGCCTGTCACGTCTGTTAGATGAACCAACAAAACCAGGTGAAAAACCAAATACTGAAACCGCAATGCGTATCCAGGAAGAAGAACTTGCGAAAATGAGAGAGGAGAACGTGCTGTTATGAAAAAATCTACTTACGAATTATTTACATTAAACCATGATATTGACGGTTATGTAGGAGAAGCTGAAAAATTCTTAGTTGCCCTGCATGGCTTTAATGTGGACGCAAAAGGACATGAGTTTACAAACTATGCACCATGGGATAAAAGTAGTGATTTCACAGGCATCTTTATGGATCGTGAAAATCCGTTCGTGTTAATACCATTGGAATATGCTGACTTAGTTGGTGGAATCAGTGATACGGTAGCGATCGTAAGTCCGGTATATTGTGATATTTCACAGGAAGATCTCCCAAATGTCACAAAAGGGTTAATGACCATTAAAAGTGTCTTAACACAGTTTGAGTCCATGCACATGTTATCACCGTTTTGTGGATTCAATCATTTCCGTCCAGTACCGAAGAAGAAAAAGAAAACAAAAGAAGAGATAACAAAAATCGCAGAAGCACGATCCCTGCGTACGGGTCATGAGATGTTTGGATATGATCTGGATTACGAAGGTGATCCGTGCATCAAACGTACCTTCAAACTTACCGTGAATGGGGATGATGATAGCCAGGTAAACCTTGGTACTAAGAAGTTAGACAAAACAGTTGAGGAAATCCACGCACAGTACTTACGTCCAGTTTCAACTTCTATCGGAATCTGCTATGAATGTAGTGCTATCATGCTTGATCGGATTGGAAATATAAACCAGATCGGACGCGGCTATATGAGCGAAGAGCGTATCAAAGAACATGGATATCAGCATTATACCGATGTGTTAAATCTGTATCCGAGCATATGGACTTACTACACAAGCACCGAGCTGAAAGATGTGATTCGTGAAAATGCAGAAAAGATTTATGAAAGACCTACTGAATTTGAAGCGATCGATCGTGAAGATGAACTGGATGCAGCACGTATGACGATCCGAAATACCATCGACTATTGCTTAGACGTTGTACCATCTGTCGTAGAAGCCAGACGTGCATTTAAAGATATGGTCGATGATCTGGATGAAGAGACTTTGACTGCATTGGCAGTTGGAAATTATCAGGATGCTACAGCGGCTGTCACTAAGCAGTTTGAAGAAAAAGAGAACCCACTCTTTGACTCAAAAGAGTTCAAAGATGGCTTGGATCGAAGATTTTCCATGTTACGTACCAAGGATTATGACCCATACTACGATGAATGATTAAGGAGGTATGCCCTATGATTTACCAGGGACATTTAGAACCACTGGTGTTCACTATACAATGTGAAGAATTTAATGAAAGAACCAAACAGTTTGAATCTCGTGACCAGGTGATTTTAAATCGTACACGCCTTGGTATGAGATGGTCTAATTCGTATACGTTTTATGTATTTGAGAATGGCGGGCTCTACACAGAGTCTGCCTGCATCAAATTGGTAAAAGCATTTAACAAATTGGAACATCCAAGAGACATTACAAACCACATATCCATTGCACGTATTAATCGAGATGACAAAGATTTTTCGTCCATGGAGATTTATGCAACGGAAGCCTTTGCTGATTTTCTGACAGCAAAGTTGAACGGACGGTCAAAAGGTATCACAATTGATTTTATATATTTTCGTAGCAAAGCAGACAGTGGAAAACCTAGACCGGGAAGTCCGTTGGAATTCAAAGCAAAGATCGATGAGATCATCAAAAATGCCACTGGAGAAACCAATCCATTGACGGTTAATGTCTATTATTACGAATACTTTCAACCACATGTATTCGTAGAAGAAATCACAGATAAGACTGAGATTTAAAAGGAACTATACAAAGGAGAACACACCATGGAAGACACAAAGATGGACGCAGTCAGCGTCTATAATCAGGTGAAAACCTGTATCAAAGAAATGCATGAGGCGGGATTACATATCAAACGAGACCGCTTAGAAGAGATCGTTACCAATCACCATGGAAGTCACTATGGAAAAGAAACCAAACAAATGGTCTACTTAATGCAACACAATCGAGAATTTCGCAGAGCATTATTTCGTTTAGACGCTTTAAACGAGTTCGGTGCTCTGCGTCGTTCCGAACGAATTATAGATCGAGAACGTCATAGCATCCGACAGGGGCGTCTTCTTACGATGGGATGCATGGCGATTCTCTTTATCGGAATCGTCATTATGACAGCCATTCATTGCAGCTGGTTAGGAATCGAACCACGATATAATTTTGTAATGATAATCTCTGAGATTGTCACACTTGGAATTGGGATGTTTGCAATTGATATTCTTGTAAATACGAATACATTGGGCGAATCTCATGCCGAAGATGGAATCGATCCAATCATCAATAATGAACTGTATCCAAAAGAAACCAAAAATTATTTATTTAATCCACCAAATAGTTTATATGTCGAATATACCGACCATGGATATACCTTACTTCCAACAGAAGCATTCGCACTTGCATCCTATCTGGTGGATCTACTAAATCATCCACAAATGATCCTTCTTCTTGGTGACCGTTCTTTTAAGGATGTCTTCTCCAAAGAATATCGAAAGATTTACTCAGAAATTGGCAACTGTTACCGGTTGTTCGAGAATCCCTCTCAAGAAGAGATTGACGACTTAAAAATGAAAAACCGTGCGAAGAATGGTGGTCCGCAGATCTATAATTTAGATAAACCGTCAAAGAAACGCAAAAGGAAGTCAAATAAAACCGTGAAGAAATTATCTCAGAATGGGAAGCTTATGCAATTTGAAATTCCGATTACGAAAGGAGAAGACGATGGCCATCATTAATCTGATATTAGACGTGGTCATCCTTATTGGAGCTGGAATGTTAACATTCCAGCTCTACTTATACGTGACCATGTTTCGTTTGAAACGTCAAAAGAAATGGACAGCATCTAAAGAAGCTCGGTTAGCGGATATGATCGTAAGTATGCGAGCACTTGTGTCTTTAATGATATTTGTAAGCTGTTGTTGTCTCATCGGGAAGGTGATTTTATGGATGTGATCTATTGGTACACCATATTTGGAATCAGCTTTGTAGCAAGCATATTTGGTGCCGAGGTATTTATAAAAGACCTTGAGAATTCTACCTTGTATATAGAAGTTGCAATTCTGTTGGTGTTTTGCATTATTATGATGCTTGTATCGGCAAATATATTTATGATAAAATTATTATTATATGACATATAATAGGAGATGACAAAAGATGTTACAAATGATGCAATCATTAGGGGAAGGGTGCCTGGCAATATTCGGCGTTCTTATACTTATTGGAGTAATCGGAATCTTGATCAGTCTTTGTCAGAAATATGAGATTGAAGGATTCCCATTATTAACATTGATACTGTTATGCTTATTCGTGATTGGCGTGGTACTAATTGTACTTGCCAAATGCATGACAGGAACCGCATGATATAGGAGGATATAAAAATGAATGCTTTATTGGTCGGGCGTATTTTAGTAGTTATATTTGGATTAACCTGTTGGTGTTGTTTTGTACGTTTACTGGTATCATACAATAACAAAAACGGAAACGATACCAGAGCAAATGCATGGGTATGCTTCGCTGTTTCGTTGATCGTCTTCGGAATTGTAGCAACCGTTTTCACAATCACACAATAGAAGGAGAGACTATGAAATTTCTTCATACGTTATTTGTATACCTCATGCTTGGTAGTTTTATCATTGCCATCTTATTAGGAATCATCGAGGTATACGCAGTGCATCGTGAATTAAGATCTGTTTCACAAAAGACAGAGAAAGCGATATTAATCACTTTAGGATGTATGACCATTTGGTCATTAATATTATCATACATATAAGGAGGAACACATATGATTGAAAAGAAGTACTACTGGCCTGATTTTAAGGATACCTTTACAGTCAAAACTGAAGAAGGAATGAAACATGAAGCACTAATAGATGAATATGATTGTGATTTAATTATGAATTACTTGATGTATGCCGCGGATCATATCATGACCACTTCGATTACGGATGACGTTAGTTATTTCAAGGAACACGCATTTCCATATTTACCGCTTTACGCATATGAGCCATCTATTCTTGCTGGAGATGGGATTTTGAAATACATCATCGAAGTAGATCTCATCAAGCATGTAGCTACGATAATGGAATTTCGGGTTCTTACCAGTTTTTCCGAATTATGTCTGAAATCCGAAGGACTGATCAAAGAATCTAAAGAATATACAAATCGGATCATGATAGATCGTGATCGATTTGCAGAATTATTTGAATTTTCGGATGAGAATAATCCGTATAAGATCTTTAATAATTTACGATTAGCGTTATTGACACATTTTGAAAATATATACAATAGACGTATCTATACGGAGAAAACACTGAAAGATCTGGGAATGTTAGATGCTACAAAGAAATTCTTAAAATCATTTCAAACATACTTAAAGTTTGCAGATGAACGTACTACAACATATACACACGAAGAGGTGATGGATTTGTTGTTACAGCAGATGCTTGTAATTGCACCACGGGATTTTCAAGAATCCGTAGAAACCTACTAAAAAGAGAAGAAGAGCCGGAAAGCACATCAGTGCTTCCGACTCTTTTTTAATTTTGATTGAAGTATTTTGATATGATCCGGGTCTGTTTCCAGTCGTATCAAAGATTCCAGAAGATACTTATTATCGCAATTTCTTGGAAGCTTATGATAAGCAATTAGTTTTGCTATATACTCTGCCGTGGAGTAGTTTCGAATATGTGTATGACCATCTTTGAATGGTTTCTTAGTGTTGTACACCACGTACGTCTCAGAAGAGCTTTTATTATGTTGATCTTCTGCGTAAATATCTACGAATTTGATTTTTCCAACTCGAACCATAAGGCACCTTCTTTCTTTAGGAGATTGTAAGGGGTCTAATAATCCGTAAAGTCGGTACGGATATTTATACAATATTTCCGTGAATCAGAGAAAAACTATACTTAGTAATCCGCATTTCATCTCTGATCTGGAAAAGTTAATAGCTTTGAAATAGAAGCAAAAGGGCAAACTGATCACCCGTACAAGAAGTACAAAGTGTATGATCCGGCTAGCGGAAGTCGTTAAGAAAGGCCTCATATGGGTAAAACAAATCAGAACACAAACAACGCACAGACAGAAAACAACAGAAAATGCAAAAACGAGCATCAGAGATTCCAGGGAATGAAAAATGCTGCAACAAAAGCTGGCAATGGAATCAAATCGGTTGTTGGATATGGTGCAAGCTTAGTTGTTAGAAGCGGTGGCGAGGTTCTCCTCGACGTTGCATCTGCCGGTGCAGGTGTAGCTGCTGGTGCTGTATGTGCAAAAGGTACCCACGATGCAGTTACTGTAGGCAGCCAGATACTCTGTAACGAATATAACTTCGCTACAGGAAAAGGAACTGTAAGCGTGAAAGGAAAGTTCGGAGGATGGAAAGAAATTTCTACATCCGAATATCTGGCAGCCGTAAACCGTGGCAAACACTTCAAAGAAGTAATTCCAAATTACTTCACAAACCGTCATGCAGACCAGATAAATACCGTAGCAAACATTGCTGGAGGAGTTGCAGGTGTTGGAGGTGTAACAATTGGATTCACCGGAGCAAGAAGACTTGGAAAACAGGTGATCCCGAATCTCTCAAAGAAAGAGGTCATCGAACAGCACGAAAAACAGGAATCACATAGCATGGATGGAGACCTCAAAGGTAGTACATCTGACATCTAATCAATGTCCAAACAGTGAAAAGAAGAGTTCTAAGAACTCTTCTTTTTTTGTCTCCGGACAGTCCTTTAATTGAATTAAAGGAGGCGTTCACATGAAATATTATTTTTTTCCTCTGAAGCTCTCAGAAACAAGAGTTCCTTCAAATCTTGGATGGAACTTTGTGCATGAAAATATAGATCGTTTAGTTGAGTCTGAAGTTCTAATTGAAGTAAATACATATGATAAGGGAACTACCCGAATCTTATACAAGGACGTTGTCTATACTATCAAGAAAGACTTTGTTGATCTTTCTAACAGCAGACGTATCTATCTTGGAGTACCGGCAAATGAGGGTTCTGAGGTAATTGGAAATTATGACGAGTTTGTGAAAAAGTTAGGCTAAAACAAACTAATAAGGTCGACGGATTAACATATATCTATCGAACGATTTAGCTTAAGAAAACTAACAGTAGGGAACTTACAAAAAGTTCCCTACTGTTTTTAGTTGTTATATGCCTGAATCGATAATATGAAATAGAAAAAGATCGCTTTCTTATAATTGATACGTGATGCTTCTCGTTTGAATTTGGCATGGACACCAGAACTTTCCGCCCACTGATCCAAAATGGTTTTGATACGTGCAATATTAGCGTCGTTAGAGTTCGTTTTTCTAAAAAGTTCCGCACTCCAGGTAAGGAAGTAGGAGCTGTTAATGTCCACTGGTTGTTTCTGGTCTGTATACAAGAATAAGAACAGAATGGATTCAATGAATCCTTGAATAGAGGATTCATTTTTTCCAGAGACGATCTTACTTAAATAGAATCTCGTATCTGAGATAGAGATCTTGGCAAGCTTTGCACAAATCTCTGCTCGTTTCAAGTCAATGCCATTTGTGATTAACGGAATAGATACTTTAGAAGTTATCGTGCTTACTAAGGTGGTATTATTCTCGTTGCCATCCATAACTGGAGAATCACCAAATTGGTCTTTGACTGTTGTGACCGTTTTTCCAGCTGCATGATTCTTGGTGTAATTATCACAGATCTTTTTGATTAAGGAGTTCTGGTCATTACGGATACGCTGGATAAAACGAACCACTTCTTTATCTGATCCATCTTGCATGAAGTCCTTCAGAAATGAATAGGATGACTGGATGGATGTCGCTAACATGCCAAATACATGACCGGTTTTCTTTAAGATAAACTTCTCGGTCAGGTTATCAACGGTATATAACATCGCACCTACATCGCTGACTCCATATTTAAAGTACTTCGAAAATATGGATGGATATACGGACAATGCATAGATAATCAGCGCCGTATTTAATCCACGTTCATCTTTGGTTTCAATGGTGTAGTATCTGATACAGCAATAGAACAAGAAGAATATTGGATTATTTTTAAGCAACTGAAAGTTTGTATTCGTTGCAGCTCCTTTTAAGATTGCAATGATTTGCTTACTAGAAGCATTGATCTCTTCTTCCGTGATATCAAAGATTTTATAAAACATCCCTTTGTCAATATCACCAAATGGGACTAAGTATTGTGGACCTGGTGTGTGAAGCTTTTGTGAGTTCTTATCTACGTATCGACCAACGGTCTGCTTAAATCGCATGTCACCGGCTGGTGTCTTTAAAACGGCTCTTACTTTCTGATACAACCCGTCACGAATAATGTAAGACTTTGATAAATCTGTAGATTCACATAAATACTCGAAGTCTACATGGGGATAGGATTCAAGATCCCATACTGTTTCCTGTTCGAAGACGGGGTGTTTATATCGTTCATCTGCATAGATCACAGGGTCTGTCCGATATTTCATTTGATCGTGTCCCCCTTTCGTAGTTAAAATTTTGTTGCCAGCCGTAAGGTACAATTCTGTAAAACTATTTAGAAAGTCGAGGTGGAATTTCATTGAATAACCGATTTATATCAATGCGCATATTATTTGCTTATGCAGTTGCGCTTAGTTTGGGAACCCATTTTGTATCGACTGGCATTGACCGCGTATTTGACATCTTAGTACATGTCTCCTTTCATTACCCATGTGCTTATTTGGGAAGTGTTATTTGTGTACTCGCAGGTTCTGTGTTGATCGGATGTTCAAGAGGACTGTATCAGGTGTATCTGCATGCGATTGAAGATCAGATGCATGATGCACATTGTACCATTCGAGAACTCCATGCACTACCACGTATCTGCGATAGTTATGTCGGGATTACAATAATACTTCTGGTCATGGTTGGTACCCTGGGATATCGTTTCTTTCATTTATTTGACTCAGAAATTGTACTCGTAACGCATGATCCATTTAAGTTGTTTTTTGGACCTGCCGGGTTGGGTGTATATGGATTGTACCTTGTATATCGCAGCAATAAAGGTCGAAAATCGATCAGGTGAAAGGAGTGACAACTATGACATTACGATTACCGTCAGATAAAAAGAAACACGAACAATCGATTCGTGACTACCGCAGAAAAATCATACTGCGAAATATTATGTGGAATCTGGTATTTGGATTCTCTGTATGTGCAGTTGTGTTTGGGGTTGCAACATTCATAACCAAAGAATTAAGTAGTCTAATTACCTGTGGAGTTACTCTCATATTGATTCCAATTACGTTGGAATCGGCGCTTCATCTTTCAGACGAGACCGATCTGAAACGATGGTTTAAAAAATAATAACAGAAAGAAGGGGTCTTGGATGCTTAAAGCACCAAAAGATAGTATCGAAGAGTTAGGCGAGAAAATGATCGTCAATGCTGGTGGCGGTTTTCTTACTGCAGTCATTGACGATTATTACTACTACGATGAGAACTTAGAGAAGAAAAAGTTTGAAGATGGGCATACCTACTTTCCGAGCGTGCTCGTGTCTGCACTTCATATGACCGACGATATCAAAGGCGAAAGCCTCTTTTATCAAGACCGTGAAGGAAAGCCCCATTTTACTATATACAAAAACGTATCTTACGCGATGTCGACTATGAAAAACGAACACGTAAACGTAGATGACCCGATACGTGTAACTGCTACGTACAATCACTACAAGGATCTTCCAAGCTGGATTGGTGTTGACCGATTAGCAAAGGAATTGTTCCGTGTGCATAACAAAAAGAAATATGATTTGGATGATATCTTTGAAGATCAGTGGTATCGTCAAAAAAGAAACGTCTATAGAGAAACCGCTGTCACCACAATCGTATTGGCAATTCAATATGTGTTATTTATTCCATATGTGATTGACAGACCATGGTTTATGCGCCTTCCATATCATATTATGGTAATCTTAATCTTAGCCCGATTTGTAGGTAGGACGTTTCGTCTGCATGCAGATTTAAAACGGTACGATCCAAAAAAATGAGGAATGATGATACAGATATCCGTAATTGGTATCTGTATCATCATTCACTATTCGTTCGTATGTTTTGGGTCATCAACCACATCAACCTCGGTATGATGGAAATGCTCAGAAGGCAATACCTCTACACGATCACGTTCTTCTAAGAGACGTGCAGACGTACAATTTTGAGTTACACATTGTCGATCCAATTTGTGTAACTCACTTACCATGTCAGCAACAAAGGTGTTGCCTTTTTCTTTCCTGTACTTATCGAATCTTTCATCAATAACTTTCAATGAGTAGATGTCGATATACCCGAGGTTCATCCAGTAATGATATTCATTGGTGATAAATCCTTTGATGGATTCCTTATCTGAATCCAGTAATAGATCAATTTTTTCTGAGAGTTCAGTTAATACATCTCGTTTGATGTGATTGATTTCTTTTTCCAACTCATGTCCATATGCACATCCGCCTGCTTTGTTCTCCATATTGTCCATCAGGCGTTTGACATCTGCGGATATTTGTGTGTTGGATGCGTTAACAGTCTCTGTGAGTCTCACCATTAGTTCAGAAAGATATTCAATATCGCTTTGTGTGGAACTCACTTTCTCATTGTAGTCGTTTTGTTCTTGCTCCTTCTCGAATTCCTCTCTGGATTCTCCTTTGACGCTTTTACGTAACTTCCAAAGCCACAAGATGCATGCAAACAACAAGGCGACACAAATTGCAAAGACAGTAAAAGCGATCAGAATTATACGAGCACTTTCCTCGGTCATCAATAGATCAACCATTTTACCAGCAGGATCTCCCATACTATCTGTCCTTTCTTAAATAGGGTTTACGAGTTACCTAATAGATACCCTGTTTTTGCAGAGTATCCCATTAAATACTTGTTAGGAGGTGCTCCGAGGGACAAAAAAGAAGCACCTTATAGGTGCTTCTCATTGTTATTTTATTAATTCTTTTGGTACACTCTTTGATGCTGCATCCTCTGCAGCATGCCAGATTTCATCTGCCAGTTCTTTAGCTTTTACACTATGCGACTCAATTGGTAATTCTGCAACTATATCAGAGTTTGGATGTGAATCATGCCCATCGGTTGTTGCTACATATGTGCCATCTTCTTTGATGTGCTGTCCCTGTTTACTTACAGCTCCAGAAGTGTCCATTGTTGCTGGACATGTGCTATATTCTCTGGGGTACTGACCCTGAATGGCTGTATCCTTCACAGTTTTCTTTAAGGCATGTTTATTAGCAGCTTCTTTCTTTAACTGGTCATTTTCTTCACGAAGCTTCTTTACTTCCGCAGCCAGATTCTTAATCTTCTTGTGTAACTTCTTTTCGTCGTTGTGCTTCTTTGGTACTGGTATCTGTGGATTAATAACTTCTACGGGCTCGGAATATACTGAAAATCTCGGTACATGTCTTTTATCTATATCAGTACCCGCAGGAGACAAGAAGTTATCGATCGCACGCACAAATACTTCCCTGCGACCATACATTGCCTGATAAACTACGCAATGATGATTGGTGTTATCAACATCCGTTGCAAGTCCGCATACCTGATAGAGATACATATTTTTATCAAAGTCTGCATCTAACCGGTGTGATTTCAAATAATTGTCACGCTTAAAATGCGCGACAATCGTTCCTGGTGTTAATAAGGTTTCTAATTCGTTCTGTAATAAGTTCATTTTGTTCCCTCCTTTGATTTGTGAATAGGTATAAAAGTTGCATATGGATACATCTCCTTATCCTCGTTTCCGGATAAGTCAATGATATCAACTGGTTGTGAGGAAAACGCATCATTGTGCGTAATCATAAAGTTTTGCTCGGAACCGATTCGTTCAATCTGTCGTTCCATGATCAATAGAAAGTTCCTTCGATTATCGCTATCTAATGCTCCGTCAATTTCATCTAACGACATGATATTGTATCCATTTAAGGATTGACTTACCAATGCAAATGAAAGAGCCACGGATGTTAAAGAGACTTCTCCTTGACTTAAAAGCTTCACATCTGGTAATAGTTTACCGCGGTTATAGACTGGCATCATGAATTCATCTGGACTGATTTCAAAATCTGCCAGTACGATGTTTCCATGGTACGCGACGTCCAGTAAATCATTGGTCATTTTGACTGTATCTTTCAAATAATGCTTTACAATGATCGTCGGAATACCCTTGTTCGAGGATAGACTCTGACGAACCCAGCTCATGTTATCAAAGTGCATCTGGTAGTTTTCTAGGTTTTCTTTATTCTCCAGATACAAGGTAAGTCCTGACTGTAATTTATTTCGTTCGGTTTCTGCACGAGTCTTATCACTCATCAATCCTCGAACGTTAATCTGCAATTCGTTGGATCGCTTCATACATTCATGATACTGGTCGTATTTCGCCTGATACTGCGTTAAGGATTCTTTTACGGATTCATAATCTTCGCAACTCTCTACAGTTTCTGTCAGTGATTCTTTCGTATATTTTAATTCTTGCATCTCAGCACGTAAGGTAGCCATGTCCTCGCGGTAATCCATAATCTTGTTTTTACAATCTTCCAAATTTGTAGTTGCTTCTGCGAGATCTTCACGTAAACCTTGCGTTTCAGAAAAGGTTTCATATGTATTAATCTGCTTACAGATATCAGTTTGGATATCCATACGTTCCTTAAGAGCTTCCTGTTCTTTTAAAAGCGTATAGAAGTTATCCATTCGTTTTGCATCGTATATAGGTTCTCCTTTTTCCAGATGAGATAACAGCGTTAACATCTTGAAGTCTTCTTGGATCTTTTCTGGAAACTTGGAAATGATTTGCGCATATGGATGAAACCCTTCCAAAATTGGAGATAACCCGATATAGATGTGATGCATCATCTGATAATAATCCCCATCTTTTTTCTTGGCTTTCTGGGCACGTTCCTCTAAGAGGTTATTAATATGCGTCACGATTCGGTGTCCTGCACAACGATTCTTATCACAGATCGGATCGCCATTTGCGATGATACTTTTTAAAGTTCGTAAGAATGCTTCATCATCATCCTGGTTATCTCCTTCTAGGAGACCACTGCTGATATAATGCTCTACGTTCTGCTTTCTTCGTATCAGATCCACAACTTCTTTCATAGGAGCATTTCCAAATTCATACAACGTAGAAATGGTCTGTTGAGATGACTTCAGATATACTAAGAAGTTTTCAAAATCATGAACCGTGATATCAGATTTGAAGTCTTTTAAGATCTTTTGATGACCCTTGACTTTTTCAATCGTTTCATTCAATAACTCGTAAAGCCGTTTTAGTTCTTGGTCTACGGTAGATTCTTTGTCCAATCGGACGTTTAGTTTATGAACCCGATCTTCCCAATCGTTACGACTGGTTAACTCTCGTTCTAATAATGCTTCGGTCGTACTATAAGATTTCTCTCGATTTGTCAGGGATTCACAGGTTGTTTCTAATAGTTTCTTATAGTATTCTGCATGTTTGATATCCTTACCAAGACGATCGCTGACTTTCTGTAGTTTCTTAAAGGTCTTTCCGAACTTCTCCAATGAGTCTCGGATCTCAGAAATATCTCCTATTTCTTCCATCTTAGATCTACATACCGCAAGTTCATCTTGATAGATGCGAAGTTTGGTTTCGATGTTTTCAATCACCTTGGTGTATTCTTTGATCTGTTTTTCATATTCTTTTCGATCTTCATACATCATACGTTTAGATTGATCGACTGCATGGGAAATCATTTCTTTTAAGGTACGTAAGTTGTTATTGACATGCTTGTAGTACTCCAGGTAAACCCCGATGTCATCGAGTAATTTTCCCATGAAGTTTTTACGGTCGGTAGATGTGGAATCGATTAAAGATTTAACGTTTGGTCCAAGTCTTACCAACTTCATATAGGATAACTCGATTCCTAAGTGTGTTTTGACGATTTCCTTAAACGACGTCACATTTCCATTGATGTTTAATTCTTGATCGTTTAATTGGATAAACGATTTGGTTGTATGTGTTTCTTTGCTTGGCGTATAGTAATGCTGGATTTTATAGGTATCTCGACCTTTTTGATACCAGATTTCTTTTTTACCTTCTTTATGTGGGGTAACTAAATGATATCCATCTCTGACATCCAGATTTCCGATTGTGGAAAATGGAGTCAGTAAAGAAAGAATCGTAGTCTTTCCAGATCCGTTTGGACCAATCAACAAACAAATATTATTCTCGCAATAATCTAAGTCTAGTTCTAAGTAGGACGTTCCTAAACAGTATTGAATTGCTTCAAAGTTCTCTAGTATGAGTTTTGTAATTTTCATTTTGGTTCCTCCTGTTGCTTAATCGTACGTTTTTTGAAATCTAGTTTTAAACATACTATTAACTACGGTAAACATTAAGGGTTTACCGCTCAAAAATTCCATATCGGAAATCGGATGGAGTATGGCATTTTCGTACTCCAATAAAGTAATATATAAGTCATATCAAGAAACGTCTGCTTGTGGACGAGCTGTAAAACATCGACGGATCGTTGCGTCTGTATGCAGGTTTTCGATGATGCTCAGAGAGTAATTGACGTGATGTGACTACTTAAGCTAAATCGATTCGATGGATGATATGTTTACATAGATCTTTTGAACAAGTCGTGAAATGCTTGTTCAAATACTTGGGAGCACTTCTGTAAGTACAGAAATGCTATACTCTGATTACGTTTTTTCCTCCTATAAGGATTTTGTGTATATGTACTGGTGGGATACCGTTATGCCATACGAGCCTACCTAAAACTCTTGAATATGATAGTACCTTACCGAACCAAATCACTATTTGTCATTGATTAAGCATTGTCAACTGACATCTTATGGGGATGTATTTACGATCGTGAAGGAGTGACTCCCAAGTGATTACCGAAAAAAATTAGGTTAACAACGATAATAGCCGATACAGGCATCAGATGGATGCCTACCGGAAGCTAACTACTTTTGTTTTTCATTTTTGAAAGAGCTTAATCTCTGTACGGCTCTTACCTCCTTAAATTGATGGGACTACGCGAACGTGAATCGCGTAGTCCCTTTTAAGTGCTTTATTGTAATTTGTACAAGTCTTTGACTAATTCATTGATATACTGCACGTTCAGATTTACAATGATCTTATATGTGAAGTAGGTCGTATCATTATGGAAATAAATATCCAAGGTATGATAATCAATGTAATAGTCTTTTCCCTCGATCAGGAGATCCCCCTGACGTCTTACTTTAATATCCAAAAAGTCTAATACTGGTAATCCATTCTTTTCATGATACTCAATTGCTTTCAGGATCGACAAGTTGATCATTTCTTTGATATTGATATGATCGTTGATTTCTTCCAGTCGACAAGAAGCTTGACTATAGAGTGTCCATCCTGGTGCTAAGTTGTAATCTTCTTTACAGGTAATATCTGTAAATACTGGCACCACGTTTCCATTCGAGTAAGCTTCCTCATCATCCACCGTACGGAACTTGTATTTCTCTAACTCATGTCCGAAGATGTAATAAAAACCAGTGCTTTCAAATTCCACACGGACCGTAAAAGTCATCTGATATTTGTCATAAACCTGTCCGACCTTCTCACCTTCATCTCCATTGATGTCGTTGATCCAGTATTCCACATTGACTGGATAGTACCGATAGAACTCTCGGTTACCGGTTGCTCCGGATAACTTATACGTGATTGGATATTCGGAGTGCCCATTCATATAATCCATAAAATCTTTTGTGCAACCATTGTCATCGACAACTGGTAACTGAATGATATCAGAAATGATGTTGATCATACTTGTCGGAATGTAACTTTCCAGACAAGTTGGAAGCTTTCCTGGACAATTGACCGGTACTTTATTTGGAAGATAGCTCATCCAGTTTAATAACTGAATATACGTATTAAACACACAAGTCACATCAATATACATAACGGATCGATTCATCAAGTATTTGATCTCATAATTGTGTGTAGGATCTGCCATGAATGGCTGTAAGTTTCCACCACCCCATGCGGGCATCGTATTTGTATGTCGTTCAATGAAGTCTGTTCCTTTTAAGAAGCGCTCTTCATCTAATCCAGAGACTCTTGGTCTAAAAATGATTTTTGGATTGATCTTCTTACTTTGAGCACGGACATCCGACTGAATCATTTGACGATGTGCAATCTTGGAGTTAATATGAATTGTCTTGAAGAAGTCTTTGGGAAAAAGATCTAAGATCCATTTCTCCATAAAGGCCAATACGTTTCCATAGGTATGTGCCGCGCTTCCCATAATAGAAGTGAATTCCACTTTCTCACCAGTTGCGGCTTGTCCACGGGCACGTTCATAATCATCAATGTCTATCATCTGATAAAACGGGTCATTCTTCATATGAAGATCTCGTTGCCATTTATACATAAATCGCACCTCCTTCGTTATTACAATGTCGGATACGTAAAGTTGAGTAGTAGGTTTTTAGCCTACTACTCAACTCGCATTGTTGTGATATTATACTTATATAATATCTATGTGAATAAATAAGAAAGGAGGCGATAAATATGAGCCTTGATTCATTTCAGCGCATGTTGATGCGGACCTGCACGAATGGTCCGATGGATCCTGCTGATATGCAATTTGAAATTGACCTCATCGATGATATTGTATCTCAGACAGATTCTACATGCGAAGATGCTGTTCCAACATACTGTCGGTAATCAGCATCAACACCGAAAGATATGGGGAAGCTTGTCTTCCCCGTATTTTTTTGTAGTCGCCTCCTAATTTAGTGTACGGTGAATAATAGAGATACACGCCATCACGGGTGTATCTCTATTTGAAGATCCATCTGACCTTCGTACGTGTCTAGTTTAAAAATGCAATTAACCAAAAGAAATTGGTTACTTGAAGGTAATTATGTACTTAGAAATGAATTTTTCATTCCTAAATTACTGTATAACCTTGGTGGAAAAGTTATATATTATTTTTGTAGATCTAGGAGGTGAACTACATGAACAAAGAGGATGTAAAATACATCAAAGAAGAACTGATCAGAGTTGATAATGAATATCGACCGAAGATCTTAAATGTGAAATACTTCAAATATCCAGATATCGAGTTCTATAATGCGGTTCACGATATGCAGTTGTATTTCACAGAACTTGTGCGAGCATTAAATGGTGTCGCGCCTGGTAGCGCATATCAGGGAATGATTCACTTGTCCAAATTAGGATGGGATGATCAAATGGATTTTGATATCGATACCAAGACATATCGATGCCGGTTTCTCACATTATTGATTACAGAAATCACAAATAATCTAGGAACATTGTGTGAGAAACTTTATCGATATTATACTCCGGGAGTTGGAATCTATGAACACGGTTACTTTTATCTGGTTGAGATCCAGAACGTAGTTCGTGATTTTATTGATCGTTTCATGAATGGAAACGATTGGAGATTCGAGATCGAAAAGATCCTGGAGTACACATATCTTCTTAGAACCAATAAGAAATCAAAAGCAAATAATATGGTTTCTGGGATGAAGAAGGTATTAAAGGAATTACGTGATGGTTGTTATAAAGCACCATTCGTAAAACCGTTATTAGACCGAGAAACACAATTGACATTTGTGTTCCAGGCGGTCTTGTTCTTATGTTTGGGAAATGGACATTGTGAAGACATTCCGAAGCGTAAGGATTATAAAAATAAAGTACCTGGAAAGGATAACTTCAATTATGAGATTGCTTATCTTGGAAAGGTTCTCTTAAATGAGGATTTTCGAAAGTTATCTTTAGGATTCCAGATCTTCATGGATTCGATGCCAAAGACTTATTATGGTATCAAAGGAGTTGAAACGAACCCATATCTGGAAATTGGGTGTAACGCATTAGACTATTTGAGCTTCATCTTAAATGATGAGTGCTGCTCAAACTTAATTGACTTATTATTAGAACGACAGGGCTGGAGTAATTAATCCAGCCCATACATAGGAGGAGAAAATGATTTACTTAGTAGATGAACCAATAGAAAATTTTGATCCCGTAGAGGAAGTCAATAAATATATAGATGCGCAATTTGTAAGTGATGACCGTATGTTGTTTACTCCAACAATGTTAGCAGATCCTGATAAAGTATTAAATAGATTATCACACGATGCCATAAACAAAGAACGTAGAGAAGCCATGTTTCCAATCGCGAATTATTCAAACGTATTTCGCTTATGTTATACATCTGAGAAGACATACTTAGTTCCTTCTGGAGATAATGTAAGCATCGACATGTTATCTGGTCATGGATATATGTCTATGAAAACAGGCGGAAGTGTCATTGTACCCAAAGGAGAACTTCCATTAAAAACGAATTCCTATGATGGAGAAATGTATACCAAACTTATCAATGCGACACCAGATCTTGACTTCCTTGATCTGATGTTTAAATTAGGACAATGGGCCATGGAATCTGTTAAGATCGCAAAAAAGAGTTGGTACGATCTTACGGAATAAAAAAAATATAAGAGACCTACCGAACTTAATCGGTAGGTCTTCTTTTTTTAGTCGTGGTGTGCTGGATAAGGATTGTCGGATGGTTTCTGTCCTTTAAAGACTTCAGAGGAAGTATTATGTATGATCTCCTGAAGTTCTTTTGGATAATGGAACCGCTCTGCATTTTTCTGCATTCCGGCATCAAATCCAGTATCCGAATTCATGGAAGCTGCATAACAATCACAAATGTGCTCAATTAAATCAATCAGATTCATATCTGAGATTCCATTCTTGAAATGCTCTGGATGATGACGATTGACTTCAATATGATGGGCCATGCCTTCTTTACGCATTGCTTCTCTTACCTGGTTATACTCTGGAGTTCCGAATTTGTATTTCTTTAATAACGGAATGTATTTATCATAGCATTCCCTTTCCGGAGACTCCAGTTTTGATTGGTCATGTGTATCAAATCTTTCATCCAGAGCGGGACGAACCAAGTTCGCCCACACCCACTGGATGTTGTAGATATGATAATGTGCGTCAATAGTTGAATCGTACATTAGTAATCCTTTCCGATGGACTCTAATAACAGAGTTCCATCTTCATTGTATTTAATATTTGTAATATAGAAACGATCATCAATACGTTTCTTGATTTCCTTAATCAGGTCAGACTGCATGATTGCAGGATATTCTGTAAGAACTTCCTGACGAATCTTGTCTTCCTGTTCCAATACGAATAACTGATAGTTCGTACAAACGATTTCTTTTCCCTTGAAATGATGGACATTCATAATCTCATCGTCAAAGGTAAGTAAATCATCATCTTCATCGATGAATGCAACTTCAATTCCAAGAGCTTTCATCTTAACTTTAAAGATTTCAGCTACTCGTGAGATGTATACATCATCAAGAGATGGGCCAAGTCTCTTATTCGTAACAACAGCTTTTAACAGGTCTCCACGTCCCTTAATAGATGTTCTATATAATGCATGGAAGATAGCGATATCTTCTGGCAAGAGCCCGATCGAGAAATTCCCGAGCATTCATGTGAGTCGTTAATTCACACAGTTCTTGGTGAACGTCCCTGTGTCTCCACAGGATCGTAGACTATATCTTCATCTTGGATATCCTATGACCAGATATCCGAGAGCCAGGCATTTCGGTGCCCACTTGGGTCCTAAGGTACTTACTTCGTGCTTCGCCTTATTTTCAATCCACCTGATGTGTGACCATCATTTCGATATTTCTATCATTGTGGATGTCTAGTGTTCCCTAGTCGTTGAGCCACTTTCGCAGCTGCGGATTGTCTCTATCAATCACCTTTTTACTATACCTTCGGCGTTACCCGTTGCCCTGCTTACGCAGTTAGTAGTGATTGCCTAACGAGTACATCTTTCGATGTAGATGAGTGGAGTCTCATCAGTTTCCCGCAAAAACCTGGTATCATCTGCATATCACTATGCAGCGCCCCCAATTTCGTTAAGGGTTTCATATTCTCCAAATCGGATTGCTGTTGAAGATGTCTGTTCCAGATGAGATCTGGATTTGTATCTTCTGGTTGGTAAACCTGTAATATCAACAGCTCCTGTATTACGTGAGCTGTAACCTCTACGGTCAGACTGTTTTAACTTCATTAAGTACATCTGACCGATAAATTCTTTTCGCTGTGTACGGATCAAACGTCCGAACTTATTAATGTAAATATCGTCTTTCAAGATCCAATCGTATTTGTTGATGATGTTTCTTAAGCGATCAAACAGATACGTTTCTGCATACATCGGTTTCTCATGCATGTAAATACCATCCATGATGGTATCTGCTAAGAACTCTGCTTTCTTTTTATCTGAGAGTCCCTGATACGTTGCATACATGGAATCGTGATATGTTGGATTGAGATCTTTTAGTAACGAGAATAAGATATATTCTTTCATCTCCAGTGTTGGAGCGAGTGCCATCTGCTGACGAGCTTTCCATGCAATGGAAGTCATCAGGATTTCATTGATTGGACCTGCGGTCGTTCGATTAATGATTGCTAACAGATTCAGACGTAAATCCACACGTCTTCCATCTGCAGTCATTGGCATTGCTGAATCTGGTACGATAACAGAAGCAACGGATTTGTTTCCGTAACGACCAGTTACTTTCTGTCCTTTTCTAAGTCCACAACGATTCTTTACGTTAATACGAATCAGCATGTTGGAGAATGCAGAATCGTTTTCTTTCCAACGTTTCTTCGTATCCAACATGTCTGCGGAACGTTTGTACATGTAGTCAATGTCTCTGGAATACTTAGAGCCGGACTTTCTGATTTCTTTACAGATCTTATGAAGTTCTTCGTAGTACTTATTCTGTGCTCGTAAGTAACGATTGATCTGCGCATTGAAATCGGTATCTCGGATTTCTTCATTATTGGAGAAAATCTCGATGTCCATAATCTCGTATTTTCCATCGACGTAATAACGAGTATCTCCAGACATCAAACGAGAAAGATTCTTTTTCTTAAAGTCGTAAAGTACCTGATCGTTGAAAAGACGTCTGGATGCTGCTACGACTTTTCCATTGACGAACTCTCCAATATCTGGGATAACTTTATAGTTCTCGTCATCTCCATAGATGTTTAAGAGAAAATCGTTGTCGTTTAACTTGATTTCGATGACCTCGTTTTCGATGGATATCATGCGGTTTGCCAAGGATTCAGAAACCTGCGCAGCATCTTCTGCGGTGAACGGGTTTAACGTGTACTGTACATTGACGTTCAAACCATAGCCATAGTTCATGAAGTCATCGTATGATTTGGACTTATAAAGCACCGTATCTTTTTTGACTTCATCTCCCTCTTCCAGAGCATCGATGGCATCGTTGTTGATTTCATAACCAAAGTTCTCCACAAGGTTTTCACATGGATGACGTTCGATGATGTCATACTTGTCTTTCTTCTTGTCGTAGATGATAAGAGAATATACCTGTGGATTCGGAACCAGTCCTTCATATTTGACAATCTTACGGATGACCTCAATGTCCCCTTTTGTCTTGTAGTAGGAATTGCTGTGTTTTCCCGCTACGTTCTCCGCAGTTGTAAACATGAATGGTACTTCAGGTTCTACCAAGTTTAAGAACTGGTTCATATGCGATGTAAACATGTTACTACGCATCGAGTTGTTTGATGACGGATAAGTCATCGCACTGGTTCCAAGACAAGACGCTCTTCCCTGCGCTGTCTTTGGAATGGTTCGGTTTAAACGAAGCAGTTCCTCAGTGATCGAGTACTGCTCCACATGCTGTTTGGTTGGTTTTAACTTCTGGATAATCGGAGCTTCGGGTTCGTCATCTTCGAACTCGTCGCTCTCATCGTAGTCATCCAGAGCAGTATCCACCCCGGTATCTCCAGTGATCTGGAAAGTCTTTTCTTTCTTTTTTCGTGGCATAATAAGTCTCCTTTGTTATGTATTTGCGTGAACGCAAAAAAATAATATACCTCTATTTCTTAGAAGTGTGAACTTGCCTTGATTCTCATAAAGTCAGAGAGGTGAATGCCTCGAAGTTGTGAATAAATCGACCGTCTGAGAAATTTTGTAATCATTTGCAAAACGAGCGAGGCTAAACAGTGTTGAACACCGAACTGCTCCAAGTTCCACCCAGCGCTCCATACACGCATCTAAAGAACGTTTCATTTCTGGGGTAAATTTATTATCGCGATCTAAGATTGCCACGGCAACACTTCCTTTTTTGGAAGTAAGTACAGCTTCTGTAATTTCTTCAATACTAAAGCATCCTTTCATTCCGGATGCAATTACATAGACTTGGCATCGGGCATATGTTTTGGCTTTCTGTTCGTTCTTACGAGCAGTCTCGTCCCATTCCAAATTATCTCCTGGACGAATACAAGGATCATAATAAACGATGCTTTTATCCAGATATGGAATCAGTTCTTTACGCCAATCCCAGTCTTCTGTAGCAGTTCCTCCAAGCCATAAAAAAGTATCACGGATATCATCTGATCCGTGTAACATTGGGTAGTTCATTGGTAATACCACCTTTCTAAAAGTATTTTACATTTTAGTTTCAACAAAAATAAGATCAAAAAAAGAAGCGCCGAAACGCTTCTTTTCTTTTTAGATGTCTGTCTCCTCGGAGAATGTCAGACCATCAAGAGAATACATTTCTCTTTTAGCCTGACGCTCACGATAATCATCGACCATATCAATGGCGTCGCCTACTGTACAGTAGGTTCTGACACCGGCACCTACACCTAAAGTAAGTGCAGTTGCTGTTGTCAATGCAAGACCAACTCCATGCAAAGACTCTCCTGTGAGTCCTTCTGAAATTGCATTGCCAATTGTGAAGGTTGTGTTAATCACGGTACCTTCTACAGCTGCTGTTGCAACACACTGTGCAGTATACTTCGTGACCTTATGCATCCGTGATTTTCTCTCAGCCTTAATCGCTTCGAGTTTTGCTTCTGCAGCTTCATGTGTTGTAGGTGTGGTAACCTCTGTTGCGATGTAGTCGATGTTTTCTTTGTAAAGTGATTTTCTCATAAAATACCTCCGAGCTCTTGACACGTCTTTTGACGTTCTCCACTCATAAAATAAAATTAAGTGATAACACTTTTGTGTTTGCCACCTACTGATGTAATCTCTGTGGCTATTCACTTTTCTGACCAGAGATGATGATATATGTATTTGATTTCTCTGATTCACCAAAATAGTATATAAATTACAATACTTACTTTACGGATTTCGAAACCCACCCAAAAACAGTCCGTTAAGGAAACCCCATGAAAGTAGGTGAAAAATTATGTCATTAATCGTCGAAACGACCACCGTAAGTGATTCGTATTTGATGAAGAAAATGGACCAAGGTGCTGGAATTACTTCCCGTATCTTGCAAGCAATTAAGACAGGAACCAAACTTTCTGAGAAAGACATAGAGGAGCAAATCCTTCAAATTCATAAAACACGTATCTCTCCGATCGCAGAGCATGTTGTCTCTGCGTTTGAACGTGGAGACATCGTCCTCGTATACTCGGATACCGTACGGGTAATTCAGGCTGTACCATTCATTGTAGCAGGTACCGCTGGTAGCATGAAAGCCTATGTATTCGTCCAGTCTTATGGAACCTACGCGGTACCGCGACGAGCAACCGATATGGAGAAAGTCTTCAATATTGGTATGAAGGATCTGTATGCGTTAATGGAGGGTGCGTACATAACCCTGCAGTATTATAAGACTCCACAGTTATTCTCGAAAAATCTTGGTCTAATGAAGCTTTGCGTGTCCGTATACACAAACATGTTTTTGCGTATCCTGAATAAGGAATATGCATTGTCTCTGGCTCCACTGGAGTATAACCAAGTTAGCTACTGTGTTGCGAGATTCTTCTTAGAGCGTCTCTGGGAAATCAGCAGTGGTGAACTGGCACATTCGTATGCGATTGGAACAATTTTAAATCCAAATCGTATGGATTATGTGACACTGCAGGATGAATGGGAATCTGCAGACATTAAAGACTTAGATGGATTGATGAATTTCTTACGGGATCACTTCCCAAGACTTCGAAACTTATCCATCCGATTCTTCACAGAGTATTACATGAACACCTATAAATCTACGGTCGTACTTGGTATGGATGTCTTTCCATACTTCTTATTTGCTATGACTTCTTCCATGCTTGGAAGTTTCATTGCAAACCAACCGGTGATTTATGAAATCCTGAAAAATACGAAAGGCATGAATTATTTCTATGCCGAGTTATCAAAGTTCTTATAAGGAGGGGAACCTATGAAGTGTCCAAGAGGTTGGATCTTGTGTCAAAATGATGAAGGGTTTACCGTTCCTTATTTTGTCAAGGTCCGTTCTACAGACGTTTGTGTATCCAGTTCTATTTCTGAGAAGTTTGGATATGCAAAAGTCTTACCGACAGATTTAAATAGTGAGACAGTAAAATTATTACCACCAGGTCAAATGTACATTCTTGGGTTACAGGGATGGCGTATTTGGCTTAATAACAACGAGACATTTAAAATGACGAAAAGTATTGAAGTAACCGCTACCAATGCAGACTTGTTTGACAATAAGCGAGTTCGTCTACATGTCTCCTTACCGTTTAAGATGATGGTGAATGAACTCGTAGATATTCATATCATGAAGATGTGTGATGATGAACGATTAATCCGCTCATTTGAAAACATCAGTTATGGAGATATCTCTGCAGATAAAGATATCAAAGAAATCTATGTGGATCTGTACTTATCTGACGTAGTTGCAGATAACTACTTAGACGAAGTCGTCGTAAACTCCAGTAAGATCGTCGTTGTCGTAGAAGGTGCTGCCCAATTAGGAAAGTACTCACATATGGACGAAGAAGGTCAGATTGGTGGATCTTGGGATCCATCTGCAAGTGGAGGTTCTGTAAACCCGAACAGCGTTTACACCAAAGACGAAGTCAACGCAATGATCAAGCAGATCAGACGCGATGTCGAAAATGGTACTCTGATCGGACCACCGTCTATCGTCGATGTAGTTGATAATGTAACAGATTCTGTTGTTCTTCCTAAGGGTATCGTCTTTGACGTTGAGACACCAGAAGAAGTGGCAGCTGACGAAGCTCAAAAGAAAGCACAACAACAGGAAGCAGAACTTCAGAAGATGATCGATGATGACTCTGTCATTCCAATTGATATCAATGATTTAAATTTATAAGCAGACAAACAAGATGGTAAGCTGAATACAACTCAGCTGATACCATAACAAGACAAACGTTCTCATATTTGAACTGATTTGTCTCATTTCTTTTTTCATATTTTATCGTGCTCATAGACACGATACATATAGCTATTGAGTACGGGGATCAGATGGGTCCCCTAGATGTAAAAATTTGTACAATAAATTCCTAAATCGATTGTTACACTAGAGTAACGGTCCTTTCGGCGTTAGTTGGGACCGTTCTTAAGTATCCGACGAGCATTTTTTAATGTTCATCTATAGTGTAAGTTTTTTGCAGTACGATTCTCAGATGGAGAATCAAGAAGGAAGCAGGGAATTGCCCCTGCTTCCTTCTTTTTAACGCCACTCAATCTGATATTTCTGACCGAACTCATCAGTCATGATATTCGTTGAGCGGTTAATGGATCCAATCGAAGAACACGGCAATGGATAATCATCCACTTCGTTTCCTTCTGGATCTCGTGCAAGATAATACCAGTCACTTTCGTCACTGGAGTTAATCGATACGTAGGTTGTGATATTTGCATTCTCATAACGAAGATATGCTTCACTTTCTACTGTACGGTCTGTATCCGTATACAGATCCTTGTCTTTTTCATCCACAGGGGCATTCAAACGATCCTGCAGAGCATCTGCAACATCATCTTCGTCCATATCATAGATGATATCAGAGCCTCCCTGTTCTAACATATGACGTTCGTCTATCAGTTTCTTAAGATAAGCAGAACCAAATTCTCCAAGTCCTCCACCTTCTCCATCGATTCCGATTCCAAGCTCTTTTCGTTCTTTCATAGAAAGCTCGGTAGCCAGTTTCTTCAGGTTTGCCCGCTTGTCTACCAACTGGGTACACAACGATCTTGCAGAGGTGATATTGGCAATCAAGTCCTGTTCATTTTTGGTCATACCACGACCAGAAGCTTTACGACCGGCAAGGGCATCATAGGTTGCCTGTAATTGAGCGGTGAATTTTGTCTGATCCCGAAGGAGATTTGTATACAGCATATTCTCTGTTTCAAATTCCTTTTTAAAGTCAGTTGGTTCCCCGTCCTTTTTCTTTTTCTTCTTTTTTTTCTTCTTCTTACCGGAAATGATGTCTTCGATATCGGTTCCTCTACGAGGCTTTCTGGTAGCACCTACTTCTGCAGCATGGATGTTATCCATAAAGTCTGTAAACCAATCTCCGCTTCCAGAAGGAGAAGCTTCTGTTTCTTCTTCTTTCTTGCGTTTCTTTTTGGATTTCTTTTTGCCGACGAGAGAATCGTCCGTCATAAAAGCATTTCCATAGTCATCACTAGACATCGCTTCTAAGTCTGCTAATAAGTCATCTCGGTCATCTACTTTACGTAAATCATCGACGTCGATATCAGGTTCTCGATCATATGACATAGTGCGTCCTCCTTTCATGGTTAGGGATTTGTTTTCATGCTGGATCCATAAGTACAGATTTTATGGTTGACAAGCTCTTAATCATTTTAGTAATATACTATATTTATGAGGTGACCGAAATGAAAATTGACAAAGAAAATGCCATGCTACTAGACGTTCAATATGTACGAGAAGATCGTGCAAACAAACAACCAGATTATTTATACTTAATTTGGAAAGAGATCGATAGTGGCAAGAAACACTTGGAGAAAATACCAAATCCTCCAATTAATGTATACTTTGAAAAACCAGAGTATCGCGATCATTCTTACTTCAAGACCGAAGAGAGTCTTGATAAACTGGATAAAAAGGTAGTGCAATATAAAAACGTCATCTATGCAGTCGCGCAAGAAGACGGACCAGAAGCGCAAAACTTTATCAACCAGTGTTTTCAGAATCGAAACTTTCGAGATTTAGATCGTGTCAAATTAAGTCGATATGCGTTTGGGCATGATTACGACATCCGAACCATTTATCGAAACTTATGGCTTGATCACTTCGATAATGACAAACCAAAGCATATACATAAAGCCTTTGGAGATATCGAGGTTGATATCATGGAAGCTTCCGGTGAAGCGGATCCAACAAAGAACCCCATCGATCTAGTAACCGTGATTGATCAGGACCAGAAGCACTCCTATACATTTATTCTGACCGGTGTTCAGTGTCCAGAAAAGGATACCTCTAGTATGTCTTCGATTGAACTTGACGCAGACTTTCAAAGACATCAGATGTATGCACACAGACTAAAAGAACAGGAATACTGGAGAACGCATTATGATGAATTGATCGAAGAGTGCCACAAAATGTTTGATGAATCCTATCCTGGATTCGAATTTTCTGCTTACTGGTATGATGATGAACTGGAACTAATTACGCATCTCTTTCAGTTAATCCACCAGTTAAGCCCTGACTTTATGATGTTTTGGAATATCGCATTCGATATTCCGTACTTGATTAATCGTATCAAGTACTTAGGTGGAGATCCAAAAGAGATCATATGTCATCCGGATTTTCCGAATAAGGAATGTATGTTTAAGCATGACAACTTCCATTTTCAGATTAAGAATAAGACGCATTTCTTTCGTGTGTCTGATATGACAATCTATGCAGACCAGATGGTCAATTACGCAGCCATCCGTAAAGGTCAAGCAGAACTTCGTAACAACAAATTGACTTATATCGCCAAGAAAGAAATCGGGGATGAGAAACTTAACTATGCGGAAGATGGTACCATCAAGACGTTGTCATACAGAAATTGGTTAAAATACTTTCTCTACAACATCAAAGACGTTCTTTTACAGTACGGAATTGAAGATGTGACCAATGACTTAGAGACATTCTACATCTACAGTTATGAGAATATTACCCAGTACGAAAACGTCTTTAAACAGACCGTAAAACTTCGTAACTTCCAGTATCGTGACTGGTTAGCACAAGGCTTAGTCCCTGGCGTCAACGTCAACGCATTCATCAATGGAGACGGTAACATCGAAGAAGAGGAAGAAGACGACGAGGATGAAGATCCATTCGCAGAGTCTGACGGTAAGCCGAAGAAGAAAGGCAAAGATGTCGGATATGAGGGTGCTCTTGTAGGTAACCCATTATTAATCAATCACTTTGGAGATACCTTGTATGGTAAACGAACCAACAACATTTTCCGATTCTCCATCGATATGGATATGACAGCATTCTACCCATCAACCGTAGGTGCTATGAATATTTACCCAACTTGTCTGATCTTTAAGATGATTCTTCCATCTGCACAATACGATGTACGTGGTGGGGTGATTCCGTTTAATGGTATTACCGACGTTCAGCTGGTAAAAGAAAACACGGACAGCTTCTCAGGTGACATCGCAAAAGAAGTGATGGATAACTTTATCACCAAGAACTATCTGACATTTGCACATAAGTGGATGAACTTCCCGAGTGTATCAGATGTTTATTCTGAGATCTTAAGTCGCAGACAGAAAGGAGCTATGGCGGCATAATGGCAAAAAAGAAAGAACTTACGTTACGAGATGTTTTAATGAAAATGGAGCGGTTTACCAAAGACTGCTTCATTTTGCATGGTCGATGCTTCATCGAAGGAGAAGATTCCTTACGACTCAGTCCGGCAAATGTATATGGATATTTAACGGAAGATGCAGCTAAGATCGTAAGAGAAGCGTATCCTGATGCGGATTTATTGGAGGTTATCAACGTTAGAAACGCAAAAGACGATCCAGAGCATAATATCAAAGTGGTACCTAACAGGGCTACAAAAACAGCTGAAAAAATGAGATTTGAGGATCGTTTCAATGACTATCTGGATGTGGAATGGAGGACTTTTGATTTTACAGATGATCAGTTAGATGATCTCTTTAACGAATCCAAACAAATTGAATACGAGATCTTACCTGGGAAGAAGATCCAGATTACGAAAGGACTTTTTCCAACTATCACAATCAAGAAAGCAAACACAGAATTATCCTATTATGCAGAGATGATGACAAATGACGAGCACAACTATCCAGGAGATTTGATTCATGTGATTGTAAGAATTGAAACAGACGTATCCACCGTGTACTTAGAGTATCACTGGTTGGATCTATAAGCAAATATAGACTATCGGAAAATATCCGATAGTCTATATTTTTTTGTACGCATCTCGTACAAGTACTCCACCTTTTCTGAAAGTTTAGATATTATGATTATATAATATCTTTATGAATAAAACAAAAGGAGGTGAGACCTATGCGTAATTCTGAATTAATGTACTTAATTCGAAATGTGGTTACCCACATTCCACGTACTGATTTTGAAGATATTGCTTACGATGCTGCAGTGCATGCAACAAATGTAGCAAATAGAAATCAGTCGATGGACGCCAGAGTTGCTACTAACAACTCTCTATTACGTCCTTAATTAGAAGTATGGGGAAGCTTTGTCTTCCCCGTATTTTTTTGGTCTCACCTCTAGGTAACTGTAGACGTAAATATAGACTATCGGAGAACTTCCGATAGTCTATATTTTTTGTACGCATCTCGTACAAGTACGTATTGATCACATATCAATCAATAATGAAGGTTATTATTTAGCATGTCTGATACATCCTAAATACGATAATAATGCCAAACAACACTCATAGAGTGTTACTAATATGTAGATTCCCCGATGATTTCCAAGCCAAAACATTCGAATAACGTGAGCGAAAGGAGGAATTCGTTTTGGCAAGAAATTCCAACAACGTTTCCACGGCGACTCGAAACCCTGACGGACGACCGGTCTTTGGTTCCAAAATGGGCAGAGGTTTCCTTGATGGACGTCGTGTTAAGAATATCTTACATCAGATTGATGGCTTGATGGGACAATCAAACCTTACGCTAAATGGCTCGGATCGTACGTCCGATATCGAAACCTTAGACAACACGTTCCATGATATCATGAAGACGGAAATCGACAAGATTACCAATAATAATACCATGGATACTACTTCGTTTTTGTCAACGCTGTATTCCAATGATCGTGTAGAGAATGCACAAGCAAGTAAGTTTGTCGACTCTATGAATGGTTTTGGAAATGGATTTGCTGGCGATAGTACCGCTTCAGCAATGAACAGCTTCCTTGAGGGTGTCTATCGGAACCGTCTGATGCAGCAATCAGATTTGCATCAGGTATCCTCCCAGCTAATTGAGTTACAAGAAGCCATCTTGATCACTCGTGATGCAATCATCTCCCCAGATATCATCGAAGGACGAATGAATCGTACCTTGGAGTTTGAGGGTGCAGATGACAAAGAAGACTGGGTTCCCGTCGTAGAACAGATGGAAACCAAGTTTAAACTTTTGGAAAAAATTAAAAACTTTATCGTCCCATTCTCTCTGGAGTATGGGGAATTTTATGTCTATTGCATTCCGTATTCCAAGCTGTTTTCAGACTTTATGAGAAACAAAAGAGATATCATCAATGGTGCTGGTGGTGTCAAAGGATATGGGGAGGCTACCTCCTTATACGAGAGTGTAGTTGGTGAAGAACCTGCACAGACAAAACAGGTCAGAGCCAAACGTGTAAAAAATAACACTTGGCTAGAACAGGCATATACCCACTATATGGAATCCACGGAATTCAGTAGTGGTAAGAAACCAAATACGGTATCCCGTATTTTTGGAAGTACTGGGGACCAGACATTAAAAGATGCGTTTTACGAAGATGCTAGTAACATCTTGGAGCGTATCGAAATCAACAATGACCCAGTTGGATTACCAATCGTAGAAGAAGGATCTGCTTCGTTTGAAAAGTTTGCAGATCATTACTTTACTGAACACGGCTATACCGAATCTGCGGAAGAAATGATGACAGAAGCGGATAAACCAACTGCTCGTATTAACAGTAAAGGTCAACGAGTTGCTACGATCAACTTAAAGAATCCAGCGAATAAGAAAAAGAAAATAAATCCATTTGATGCAATCCAACAGAATCGTTCCGTAGAAGGTGCTTATGGAATTGATAAGAACGACACGGAATTTGAAGACTTAAAAGATGTTTACATTCAGATGATTGACCCTACGAAAATTATTCCAGTAGAAGTCATGAATGAAGTTATTGGATATTACATTGTGTATGCCGAAGAAACCACTCAGATGAGCGGTGTCATTTCTTCAAACTTAGCGTTCCAGGGAGTAAACTCTCCTGCAAACTGTGTTACCTTTATTGATGACATTTGTGAACGTATCGTACGATCTTTCGACAAACCATTCTTGGAAAACAACGTGAAATTCAAGAAGTTGATTGTCAATGCAATTAACTACTTCAACGTCACACAAAACAGAATCAAATTCCAGTATGTACCTGTCGAATATATCCAGACATTCAAGATTGATGAAGACATTGATGGTCATGGACAATCCATGGTGAAGAAGTCTCTGTTTTACGCAAAGATGTATCAGATGCTTCTCATGTTCAAGATTATGTCAATCATCTTATATAGCAACGATACGAGAGTCAACTATGTAAAACAAAGTGGACTCCGTAAGGATGTTGCAAACAAGATTGAAGAAATCATTCGTCGTAAGCAGTCCAGACAGATTAATATGTACGATCTTTACAACTACTCAACGCTGATTAATAAGATCGGTGCTGGTAGCGAGATGTATGTGCCAACTGGACGAACCAGTGAACGACCAATTGAAACCGAGATCTTAGCTGGACAAGATGTACAGTTAAACTCAGAACTTCTTGAGATGTTGAAAAACGCATATATCTTAGGAACTGGTGTTCCGGCAGCCATTGTAAACTACTTAAACGAACCAGAATTTGCGAAGATTGCGGAACAGAACAACAGCAAATGGATGGGTCGAGTTGTCAATTACCAGCTTGACTTTAATCCAAGCATTACAGAACTTTATAAGAAGATTATGAAATGGGCTACGAATATCCCAGAGGAAATCGTAGATAAATTTAAGTTCACCTTACAGGCACCGAAGACGACTCCTCAGGTTGCCAAGAATGAGATCATCCAGACATTCGATGGAATGATGCAGTTCTATATCAAGTTGTGTCTTGGTGAAAACTACGATCCACAGGATAGAAATAACCAGCTGATTATCAGAAACTTCACATCTTTAGTGGCCGAAGAATACCTTCCACAGTTAGGACTGGCTCATGTCTTAGATCTCTATGAAGAAGCTAAGATCAAAGCAACCGAAGATTCGTTAAAACCAAATCCGGCAAATGGAGATTCTGACGATATGGGTGATATCAGCGACGAAGACTTAAACAACGTAGACTTTTCAAAATTAACATAAAAAAATATTGGACTACTAGGATTTCTCCTAGTAGTCCAATTAAACACCTTAGAGTGCAGCAAGCTGAGACTCAGATAAAGGTGCATTGTTGTTTGTTGTAACACCGCCCTGGCTAACAAGCTGTCCTGTCTGGATATCATAGTACTGATCTGAATGAGTAGTATTTCCAACATACTCACTTGATTTAATTCCGCTGAAGAAGTTCAGGGAATTAGCCAGTACTTTGTACTTATTCAACAGAGCCTGACCAAGTTTATTGATCTGCAGAGACTCATATTTTGTGCAACGGAACTCAACGTTGTACTCAACCAGTTCGTGAGAACCAGATGTGTAGTTGAACTGCTCATTACGCACGTTAGCTGGGAAGCAGTTTGCAAATAAGCAAGCATACTCAACCATAGTACCTGTAACGTCAGTAGATACATAAATGAACTCAGCAGTCTGGTTAGACTGAAGGGCTTTAAGGATCTGTGGTTCGTTCTCACTATGACCCTGAGTTGCTGCATGTCCGTTGTAATGTGTAAGACCTGTCAGTAAGTCGGTTGTACCATTTACCCATGTATGGATTACTTCACGAATCGGAGATCCGGAAAACTCATAACAGTTTACGGTAAATGTGTTTGTACCATCTGTAGCTACAGATGGAATGGAGAAGCTCTTTCCTGCATAACCACCTGTGTAGTCATTGAAAGAAACTTCAATATCGCCAATACCCTGAACTGCGGTGTTACCGTATTCCAGGATATGTTTGAATTTTTTCACTTTGCTCGGAATGGAAAGGTTCAGCCATTCAGGTACACGAACCATGAACAGACGGCCATATCCAGTTCTAAGTGGATCGTAATTCTTAAGAACATCACGAGTGACATTCAGTCCACCAACAAAGAGAGCATAATTCATAAGGTTCGCACTTTCGTGTTCTTTCGCACCAGTCTGAATTGTACTGTCTTCACTTGGAGTATCTACTCCGTTTTTAACAGTTTCTGCCATCGTCTGTCACCTCCTCCTAGTTATCAGCATCGGCATCATAGTCACGACGATTGATATCAATCTCAACTGTCGCACGTTTGAAGATACCGCGATATACAATAGTTACATAGCAGTGCAGGATAGAATGCTCAATCTCCCATGCGTTAGCCTTGAAGTCAATAGTAATACTCTTGACATACTGGCTGTTCCAATCAGAGAATTTTGTATTCTCATAGCTCTTGAATCTGTTACGTACTTCAGGTTCGTTAAAGTCATACAGTCTAGCCTGGATGTCTTTTTCGATAATACGTTTTGCTTTGTAGAGAAGATGCACATTAGATTCTTCCAGAAGGTCAGAATCTGCTGTCTGAGAAGTATTCTGTGTTGCACGCTGATATACGTTGTCTTCTACAGTCTCGAAGTAGTTGAAGCGGTTTTCATTAAGTTTATTCTTAAGTTCTAACTCGTAATCTTCAACTGTCGGAGCCAGAGAGTTTCTAATATGACCAGTAAGCTGGCAACTAGATTTAACAAACGGGATATATGCACCGTTGTTGACAACATGTCTCCAGAACTGATTAGCTAAGAAGTATGTGATTGTGACAGGGATACGTTTCTTAGAAATCGGATCTCTTGTGTAGTAGTGATGCACGTTCTTGGAGATCAGACGATTTGCGAACTGGCTATAATCTTTGATCATAGCACTCAGTTCATCATATCCAAAGGATGAACGAATACCTGTATCCATGTAGTAGATGGAGTCATCACGTGCAATTGCAAGTTTTGCAATCTCACATTTTGTAGCAAACGGGTAGTTTGCATCAAAGATGGCATCCGCATCGATACGTTTTGCTGTCAGGATACGTTTGTCGAGGGAACCGCTCCATGCTTTAGAGTAAGCATCCGCATATTCCTCCTCCACTGTCCAAACATGCTGTTCGGTCTGTCCTTTAGAGTTTACAAAATCAGTTGTACGTGGATTTTCGAAATATCCATCGGTACCACCATAGAGTCTTACACCACGAACGTCATCGAAAGATACGATGTCACTCTGTGTGTAATCTGCAGCGTCATAGTCATCTGCAGTGGTATCCACGGTGTCAGTTAATTTCTGAACCAGTTTAATGAATGGCTGTTTGTTAGTTGTAGAACCAACAGCAAGACCGAAGATCGGGTCAAAGCCATCTAACTCTGGAAGTACAGATTCATCGCAAGACTCCATAAGAGCCTGGATATCACGGCATTTAGCAACTTTCTCAGCTTTTTCAGTTGGAACGTCTTCAATACCATTGATCATAGGGAATGTGATGCCATCAGCAGTCATCATTTCTTCCAGTTTTGCTTCCAGATCCTCATGCTGTTTGTTACAGAATTCGATATAAGCATCGTATACTGTTTCCAGCATCTCTTCATCGATGTCGACGTCAACTGGTGCAACGCCATCATCTGTATCTGCCAATACATCGTTAATAAATGTAGCAGCGTTGTATTTCACGGATGTAACCATGGAACCCATGTACTCAGCTTCCTTGATCAGACCTTTTTCAGTTGTCAGGATCTCGTAAGCCATTGTTTTGATTCCGTAGTTCTTTTCGTAAGCGACGTTATTTGCGATACGTACGGAGAAGGTGTTACCACCTTTACCACGACCATTAGAGGTTAAAACGAATACACCAGGAGCCTGGATATATCCTTCACCATCTTTGTATACGCCGCCAGTTTTTTCACCATCAAGCTGACCACGAACTTTAGTAGCATCTTTTTTGGTGATAACCTGTTTTGTAATATCCCCTTTCGCCTTTTCAGGATCTACAAAACGGCTTGTGTACTTAATACGGAATTTACGTTTCATAACATCTACATCTTCGCCATCGGCTTTGTAGAACAGAGAAACAATTGCATGTGCACGTGTTGCGTTTTCTGGCATAACACGCATACACCAAACTTTAGCACCACCATCTCCAAGAAGTACGTATGGCATTAAGTTTGGCTGACCGTATTTTTTAAAGTTCGGAGCTCCGAACGTTCTCACAAAGGACTGCTGTGTACGCTTTAATACCCAACGGTTGTCGATGCCTCTGTCAGATGTAAAGGCAAAAATGTAGCCAATCGCAGGATCAGCGACTACAGTACTTGGTGCGTCATCGGTAATCTCGGTATTATCCGCAATGTATGTCTGTACATATGGAAAACCGTATTCCGGGACAATCTGTGTAACTGCAGGCATAAGATAATCCTCCTTTACAGTTTAATTTATGACTTATTTATCTTCTTTAACGGAGGGTGAAACCCTCTCAAGACTTAATAACTTTATATATTTGTTTTAGTTGTTTCCAGTGATTTCGCTGTTATCTACATATAAGATCACATGACCAGCATCTAAGGAAGCTGGCACATCTATAATTCTTTGGTTGCTAGATCCGCACCATTTCAATTTTGTATCCAGTAGGTCAACCATGAACTCTCCGTCTACTAAGACATCGATGTACTTTAGGATTTCTTCATTCTGAAGGTCTTCCCAGAGAAAGCCAGTATAACACCAGATGGTTTTATCTGGAAACTTCTCATTGATTTCTTTCGCTAACTGGGTGATCGTCTCTCTATTTTGTGGATGAAGAGGATCTCCTCCAGAAAATGTAATTCCAGAAATATAGTCATGGTTTAACTTTGAGAAAAGTTCCTCTTTGGTTTCATCTGTAAACGGAACTCCTCCATTGACATCCCAAGTGATTGGATTTTGACAGTCTTTGCAACAATGGGTGCAACCAGCAACCCAAAGGACTGTCCGAAGCCCATCTCCATTTAGCATGTCGTCTGTTGTAATATTATGATAACGCATCTTTTGTACCTCGTCTACATCTTAATTAGCTGCTCCAGTGGAGACTCTGGTTCTGGTAAACGCTCTTTGGTTCTCTTCAAAGAAGAGGTAACCATGGAGTCAAAGTCCTCAAAGGTCAGCGCTGCGAAAGTAGAACTAAACTGACAAATCTGTCGCATGTTTACCATCGCATACTCGTATTCGGTTGCATTCGGTGTATCGTTTAATCGTTCTGCAAAAATACGAGTCGGTGCCGTCTGGTCACGACACTGTACGGATAATACGAGTTCCCTGTTTGTAGCAGGAACTCCCAGACCACCATTATTCATTTCCAAGTTCTTATTCCAAATCGTATTGATGGCAGAATACGATAAGGTTGACGGAATTTTTCCTCCCAAGATCAGTTCGATATATGCCTGAATGGAAGAAGAATTCTGTACGATATAATCATTAAAAATCTCATGACCTTTAAAGTATTTCAAAACTTTTACAGGTCCTTCTGGAGATCCTGGCAAAGCCATATTAACCACTTCACTGTCATAAACAAAGAAGTTCATACGTTCTCCTAATTTGATCGTACGAATCTCTTTAAGTTTACCATTCTCAAAAAGTCCAATCGGTAAACACGCAATAGACGTGATAGTATCTCCATTATCCACAGCGATCTTACCAGATTTATCAAAGAACGCCATGGGAATATAAATCTCTAAATATGGGACGTTGCAGATGATATGACCTTTTTTGTCATCTGCAAACACGGTTTTATAATCCATAAAAAGGCTCTCCTTTCTTCTTTTCAAGTCAAAAGAATAGTATAAGACAGACACTATGGCCTGTCTTATACCACTGTTTTTAGGGCGGATAAATGCTATTTATCACTTTCTCGGTTTTAAAGCGTTTCCAGATAATGCATCAGTCACACTGTAAGTACCTTCATTGTCCATCTTTTCTTTCAACTGATTAATAGATGGTGAATCAAAAGCATCTGTTATGTGTAGAGTAACGATCGCATTATTGATATCTGGCGGCATATGACTAGATACCTGCGCATCTGTAGATGTTGGTTCTTCATGCATATATGCAACGTCATCAAGAGGTGAAATCTTCGGATCCTCAGATCTCCATGTTTCTGGAAGCTGATTTGCGTCACCAAGAATTGATTTTGTTTCTACCCCATTTTCCGTTCTGAACGTATTTGCGATAAACGGATCATAGCCTTCTGCTGTGATATCAATTCCATTTACTTTACAGTATTGAACGAATTTATCACTCACATGCTTACACCAAACTTCACGAACTAAGAAGCCATCGGTAACAGATTTCAGTGTACCAAGAGAATGTACCAGCTCGGTAAGTTCTTCAGTTGTACGAAGACGTCTACTGCCTACGGTAATGTAAGCAATCGCATTTGTATCCTGGAAGTTATGCTGTTTGACTGCCGTAAAGAAATCACAATGTGTATCTTTATTTAACTGATATGGATAGTAGATACATTCGCGATCCTTCTGGAATGCTTTCATTAAGTTCGGAATATTCTCTGGATCATTCGGAATGCTATTTGCAACAATATGCACCGGGAGTTTCAGAAGTTCTTTTAATACATCTGTGTTTTCGATGTCTTGTATGAACTCAAAATCATTGACACCGACCAGGATTCTTGCATCAGCACTCATGTCTGCATGTTTAAGGATTGCTTTTATATAGGATACTAAATAATCAACCGATGTTGTTGGATGTATAACATTTTCAGTATCACGACCGGTTCCGCACAGATATATTGGAAGTTTCGTACGATCATTTTTAAATGCAGCCATCATTCTCTGACTACTTGCGGTATCCCTAGTTAACCAGCAGATAAATGGATAATGATCTTTGTGGAATAAGTATGCCCACTCGCAATATACACTCATTGTTGTAGTTTTACCAGAATGACGCATAGTTTCTTCCAGTGTATTATGGTCTGCTAACATAGAATCGATTGTAAGCAGTGTATTCACGTTTACCTGTAATTTCAGGACATATCTCCAGAAGAACCAGAAGTTCCAAGTACACTCTTCAAGGATTGCTCTCTTTTCACCATCTGTCAGATCTTTTGCAAATACATCGGTCCGAACGTCTGGGTTCTTTAACTCAAACATCTGATATCCGATCTTACAGTCATGTGCCTTAAAGTAGTTTAAGACTTTCTTGTATGATTCCTGACCTTTTTCATCCTGGTTGAAATAATAGAATTTTCCATCGATTAAGTCAACGGGATTACGGTATTTATCCTTTAAGAAGGTCGGACGAATGGTTGTTACGCCATCTTCTTCTGTTGTCTCAGCATCTCCATGGAGTTCTTTTTCTTTGGTATTTTTGGATACCATTTCTTCCATTTTGTTATTGAAGTACTCCTGTAAGTCACGAGTACTAATATCTGCAGCATTCTCCGGAATTTCGAAATTGAACTTCACCATAGCAGCGAAGAGCTCATTTCTACGATCCGCATCGGCTTTCTTGCTCTGTTCCAGACGAACTGGATGATTTGGCCTGGTGGTGTTGTCTTTCATGAATTTTTCACGCTGATCTTCGAAATAAGAGTCATAATCTTTAATTAAAGAGATGATGACATTTTCCATTTCAGTATCGGCAAATTTATGATAGACTAAACCAGTTAAGCTACTGACAATGGCCTGTACCATACCACGATCTTTGGTGTTGTATGGGTCCTGATAGCCAATGAAACGCATGACGTTAAATAAGAATAAGTTGTTGAATGCATGGTACTCTTCCGGTAAGAAGTTCTCTTCCAGATTAAAGAAGAATTTGTACCAATCTGCATCAAATCCAAATTTCGGGGATCTGGATTTGCATCTATTTAAGGAATAGGATCCTTCAGATTCAGAGAAGAACTGTCTCATGATGGTAGACTTCTCTTTTTCTACGTGTTTGATCCGCTCCGTGATGAAATCTAATGTGATGGTAGATTCCATAAACTCAACCTTCTGGCGAAGATCACGAATCATTTTTGCATCTTTTACCGGATCCATTTTTTCAATCTCAGATTTCCATTCTTCGATACGTTTTAAAGTGGCATCACGGTACTCTTTGCTGTTACGGCGTTTCCAGTCTTCGTCCACGGATTCATTATAGAGATCCTGGACTTCTTTAAAGGACTTCTGCATTTCATATGCAGTATTGGATAATCCTTTACAAGCTTTGAGATCCTTACGCATATCTTCCGGCTGCAGTAATTTTGCTTCTGCAGATCCAATATAATAACTATTGTAGATCATTTTGATATCGTCGTCACTCATCGTATCAAACTCTTCGGTAGACCATTTGGCAGCTTCTTTTAAGAATGCAGTTGAGATCTTATAAGATGCTTCCATAAGACTAGCGGTCTGGTTCATAGATGTGTTGTAAGACTCTCGCGCCATCTTCATGATTTCACGAATACTAGAATCCGTGTTAGTTGAAGTATTTTCCATTTTGTAACCTCCTTATTTATGTCTCTATTAGTGTGTTGTCCTGACAGTGAAAATTCGCAGACTTAGACTGAAAATGTTATATATTATCTATGTGAATCAAAAGAAAAATTAAATATCGGAGGATACAAAAAATGAGAAAATTAGTAATCAAAAACACAAAAGGAAATAACGTTACAAAAGGAGGAAAAGTTCGAGTTATTTCCAGAACTGAATGTAAAATTGTCATCAGACACTATGGGGACGATGATGACTGTTGGTGCGACGACACAGTACTTGGAGACTAACAATAAATTAGTCGCGCGACATGTAACTTGTAAACTCACGTTATCAGAGCGTGTTTTACAAGTTGTTACGTTTCTAAAAGAAGACTATACCTTTAATTTGGTATAGTCTTCTTTTTTTTATTTTAAAAGATACTTAAATCTACTTCACCCATACTATCATATTCATCGATCATGTCCTCTGGAGTATGATCGTAAATATCTCCTTGGATGAGTCCAGCATTATGAAGTTCTCTTGTTTTACGTTGAGACTCTAGTTCCGCTTTTCTCATGTCTTCTTCGAACTTAAACATCTCAGCTTCTTGGGCTTCACGTTTCTTAGCTGCAGCAATTAAAGCTGGATCTACGAGACTAGGATCGATTTCTTCTGGTCTCTTAAGCCCGGAGTTATCTAATTCTTCATCGCGAGCACCTCTAGTAATACCAAACATTCCCAGGTTGTCACCATGATAGTATACGTACAGTGTTATCAAGTAACTCATAATACTATCATCATGTGCAGACGGGCCTGCCTCTATTCTTCCAGAAGCTTTCCGTACAAGACCAGATAAGTCACGAATGATATTCTTCGTAACGAAGTCTTCTTTGTTTTCAGATACACGTCTGGAAAGAATTGCGAACATAGACTCACGTGACTGGCCAGATGTATAGACACCATAATAGGTTTTAGTCTTTGCTCGTGCTTGGAGAAGTGATAAGTTGTCTTGAACTTCTTTTAATCGTTCTTCAAGAAGGTTCTTATCTTTATCGTAGTAGAGATTCGATGCCAACGGATTATTCGTATTAATAATGAAATCGATGATCGCATCACCAATACTATTACGTTCAATACATACACATGCTCTAGGAATGTGCTTCTCTACAAGTTCTGATATGATTTGAATATAAAGTGTCTCACCAATATAGTTGCATTCAAATTCAGCAGCTGGTCTTAATGTATATGGATTCAAAATAGTAATCGCGTTGTTATCCCCTACCGTACCAGTGGAACAGTCGACACCGACCAGATATGGAATACGACGATCCAGTTCTTCATATACATCAAACTGGAAGTAGTCATTAATCCAAAGTGTCTTAATTGGTTTATGCTCGGTTTCTGAAATAAACTCGATGTCTTCCTGCGGATATGGTGACATAGATGAACCATGTAATCTCTGAAGAAGAATCTCTCTTCGTACGGTCAATGGATCACCAATACCAGCGGCAGTTTTCTTCAGCCATTCTTGTGACAGACCAATCTGGTAGTACTGATATTCGATATACAAAATACGGTTACAGTTTTTACCTTTGCTGTCAATGTATTCATTAATTTTTTCGTCGGACCAGTCATAACATTTTTCGGTCCATTTTTGTGTATTATCAAGGATTCGCTGTGCAGCTTGTCCTTGGGACGTATCAAGATCCCCCAATCTTGACCTCATATATGTCTCCATATATGTCAGACTATATCACCATCTCGATTTCTCGAGAGCCTCCCGTTTCGGATCGTCATCCTACGTCTACTCCCAGTCCAGTATACTGGTTTCCCTAGTCGTTGAGCACACATCATGTCTGATGCTTCGCTGCGGATTGTCTCTATTCTTAACGTTATTACACGTAGTAGTTAAGACATAACAAGAGTTCCCCGCAATTAGAGAGGTTTTTCTAAATCCTATCACTAGGATCCACGCCCAGGGATTCGAAGGCGTGCAGGTAAAGATACGTGCGTACATACCACCATTCTCTTTCGAGTTCTTGGCAGCTTGCTCGAATGTCGAATATGAGTTGGATACGATTGTGTCGATATGATTGGTGAACTCAGGTTCATCGAAGTGCTGAATCGGAGATGTCAGACCACGGGCAAGGGACAATGCCATTTCATGTGATGTCGCCTTACTCTTAACTGTAATTACGTTCTTTGTAACTGGATGCTTCATAGATGTTGCATTCATGGTGTGTTTGATCTTATTTCCGTTCTCGTCGATATACCATGGGAATCGCATATATTCTGGAAGTAATTCCATCTGGTCTTTCATACGTCTAAGGTTGGTCTTAGCGTTCTCACCATCTTTATTAACAAAGATGAACTCTGAGTTTGAAGTACCAAACGAATACGCCCATAGCTGAATTGCTAATGCGGACTGGGTTTTACCTTTCTCAAAGTGTGTTAATCTCCATGTCTCCATGGATGTTCAGATCATATCTTCATCTCGATTTCTCGAGAGCCTCCCGTTTCGGTATAGACCTACATTTCGCCCGCAAGGGGCCTACTACCAAGTTTCCTTGGGTTCCCTGATCGTTGAACGTTCTCAAAGAGCTTCGCTGCGGATTGTCTCTATTCTTAACGTTGTTACACGTAGTAGTTAAGACCTAACAAGAGTTCCCCGCAATTAAAGAGGTTTTATACATACGTCACCGCATGCAGAGGCAGAAGTCCGCCTCGGTAGGCAAAGCCAGCTGTCATATCCATGCATGATACACCATGCTTGTGCGATGTTACCACGATTTGCTTTATATGGAACTCCACTTCCACCCTGAGTTGGAATACGTGAGATTTCTCTTAAGTAATACCATGGGTTGATCTTACACTCAGCCATGATGATTGAAACTTGTTCTTTCGTTAAAGATGAGTGTCCTTCCTTATCTACTGCAAAAGGATCTATGGTGACCACTCGTGGATCTATGACTTCTAGCATAAAATAGCAATTCTTGATTCCTAATTTCTTTAAGTCTGATGCGACTTGCAGAAAGGTTCGATTTCTCGTACCAAAATCATATAGTTTTGAACCGATTCGCATAATTCTTTTTGGTCCTGGATTCGACGCTCGTCGAACTACTGGAACAGTACCAAGTGTTGTCATGCAAATTCCTCCTTTCTTGTGAGTTGTCGGTTAATATGATGTGGAGATTATTGCTTTCTAAGCGCAGAGTGATATTGGATATTTATATATGATTTCTGTGGAATCCAATGATAATTCATATAAAAAATAAAAAAACGGGAGGTATTTATCATGAAGATTTTCGATTTCTTATTAGGTCATCAGGACGTCATTAACAAGTTCAACGAAGGGGTTGGACAAGTAAAGGCATCTATGGATGGCAAACAAAAAGACCTTGACAAGAGTGGAGAAGGTTACTTCTTCAAATCTTGGCAGCAAGAATTTTGGGGAGCAAAAACACTTTCAGAATGTGAGCTTCAGGAATTTCAGTTTAAATGCGAAGCAGTTCGTATGTTCCTGGAGCTCATCACTGATGAGAACGGTTATCTTGTTAGCGGCCGTCGTCAGATCCTGTTGGACTATGTACAGTCCATGGGTCTGGAAATCGGTATCGGTGCCGATCTTTCTGGAACAAGAAATTTCCAGAAAGATTTTCTCGCTGACCATCTTAACGTATTAGAGATGGAGGGATTAGCTGATTTCACCTTCATGGTATATACATATGGCGCAAGAGGTGGCATGGTATATACTGCGGAGCAGCGAGTTCGTAAATCAGGTGAGAAGAAAGTCGTATATATGATGCGACTCGTAGACTTCTCCGATCAGTTCCAGGATCTCTATGGAGATGGGTTGGTTATCGAATTTGATAATGTCAACCAACAGAGATCCGCAGCGTTTAAGGCTCGTCAGAAAGAAAAACGAAATAAAATCGTTACGGCAAGACGAGAAAAAGAGCAGGCTGAATATCAAGCCATGATCGCCGCAGCTGAGGAAGCAGAAAGAAGAAAGAACGGAACCCGATAAGGTTCCGTTCTTTTTTTATTCACTTGCTTTCTTTTGCAAGTATTGAAGCTGTTTTAAGTAATACTCAATTAAGTCATCATTTTCATGTTCAATATCTGGCAACACGCCGAGTTCTGCTGCATAGATTCGTTTTAATGATTCTACAGCATTGGATCTCACATCTTGTGGTAAGGATCGATTAAATGCGTACGCACTGAATCTATGAGTCATGGACATCAGAATCTCTTTCTGTAATGGAATTCGTTTGGTTAATAATTCCGAAATACTGGCTGGGATAAAGTACGTTGCATGATTCGCAATTGCCATTTTTGCATCCAGATCTTTCATAATCAACTCAAAGGTGAGTTCTGGAAGCACATTATCGAATGTATCTGCTGCATGAAAGATTAATGAACCTCCTGTTTTTTTCGTATATGATAGATGGGACTTGAAATCAACCTTTCCGTAGTTGGAGATTACAAATCCTGGGGTTTCCGCTGCGACAGCCGAAGTGTCTTCCATACGTGATTTTTTTACGTCAAAGATCCAAGGATGCATTTTTGTGCAATTCCATGCGACGTTATCCGTATCCACGATATCATAGATTGCTTCTACGATGTTCTCTAAGAAGCTGTAATGTCCAAGTTCATTGATCATAATCCATACTAAACTGGCAACATCTTCAGTGTATGTGTAAGCGGCATTCTTAAGCATTCCAAGCCATACAAGTGGTTCATATCCTTCAATCGAAGAATTCCGAATCCAAGAAATTGCAGCATTGAATAATTTATGAGTCACGATTCCGGCAATCAAGATTCTCTGTTGCATACTATTAAATCGTACACATTCGGCACATAAGTCATGTTCATATACCCAGAGTGCTTTTACACCCCATTCAGTCATCTGAAAATGCATGTCATCTGGATCTCTCATGTCAGTTGGAATCATTCCATGATGATTCAGTCCATGTGGAACTCGTAAGATCTCTCGAAAGAAGTACCAGATATTATCCGCAGCTTCATTGATGATTTCCTGGCAACGGTCATGACATTGTCCCCATAAGGCAACTGTATGGTGTTCTTCTGCATTTAAGGGATCCCCACTGGCACTATGAGCCAAACTGATTTCTCTATGTGCATCAGATAATTTTTTGTATTCATCACTCATCTCATCTGGAGATTGTGGAACGATATGTGAATTGTTTTGTTTTAATAGAAGTGGACTAATGTCCACATGCTCTCTATCTTCTACGTTCTTAATAACGTAATCAAACGACAAGTTTCTACTCATATTAGTAATCCTCCTTAAATATAGTTAGAAACCTGTCATAATCAATATGGAAAAGAAGGAAAGTCACTCGGACTTTCCTTCTTGTTTAACCCTCGTAGCCAGCTGGATATCCAACATAGATATCTGGCTGTTTTGGAGGAATGATTTTCTTTAAAGCTTTTTCACGTAACATCTCGAGTTGCTTTTGCACACTCATTAGATAACTACGAGAATGTGGAACGTTGTACTTCTTACCGGATGGATCATCTAACAAATCCAAATAGAAGTTGACCATATCCATCTTATTATGGATATATGAGACAAGCATCATTTTATCTAAATCAGAATTGATCTGATCGATCTTAATTGTGATGTAGTCAATATCTGCAGGGTCAATACGCTGTAACTTCTTTTTCCCAAAGATACCGAATTCTCGCATATAGGAATCTGTGGACTCTTTCATCATTCGATCGATAAATTGAGACTTGTTGTTCTGCCGAACGAAATAATCAAGCTGAGAAGATTCATTAAATGCAGATTTATCAACAAACCACTGTCCGTATATATCTACTAACACACTCTCCAAATATGGGGATTGAACAGCTTCTTTTAAGGATGTGAGCTCAGATTTTACAAGTTCATCCTTACGGTTTTGGAAGTTCTGTAATGTGTTTAAGGAAAACTGAGTGGTTGTCTTCATTGCTTCATTCGGATCTTTTTTCAAGTTGTAACTTGGATGTTTGGAAAGTTTATTCATTGCAGAGATTAAGTCTTTGGCATATCCAAGTTTCTTTGCGTATCGATCTGCTTTGATCTCTTCTTTCAGGTTAGAACCCTTCTGATCTGAGATACAGCTATTAATGATCGGTAACGCCATGATAGATCGAAATACTTTTGTTCGAAGTAACATCTTGTTTTGCATAGAAGTCTTTGCGTACTCATACTGTAAGACAGTGATAATACGAGTAGCAATCGTTTTCGACTGGATTAAATGTCCGACTTCATGTAACACCATAGCGGTCAGCTCTCTGGTGGTAAACGTACCTTTTAAGATACGTTCATCTATCTCAATCGTCCATTTGGAGTTTTTCTCCCATAAGGACTGAATGGTCTTGAAATCACTGTTTCCACGAACGACAGATTCAATGATCTTATCGGTAGTGGAACGCTCTGGAAAAATGCTCATGACAAACAGCGGTACATCTGGTTGTGTGGATACAACTGATCCGGAAAAATCATCACCGAAGCATTCACAAAGAGTGTCTGTAATTAACGACATTCCAGATCGAGAGGTTGGATATTCCATCAGTACCTTAAAAGCGTTGTCCAGAGTTCTTAAATGCTCAGGTTTCATGTTATGATCTTTCATTTGATTCCGGCCTCCTTTCTAAGTTTAAATACGTTAATACATTGTCATTTACTTGCAAGAATAGAAGATGAATAACGAGTTTCTCACTCGTTATTCATCCATAATATTTCCTCTACAATCTACCGGATACATGGTGATTGGATTAGATGCTGCATTAAATTCATAATGATTTACCTGATTACATATAACGCAAAGTTGGGTTAATCGGTCATTTAATTTCTTTTTAAATTCCTCGAAGGCTTCTTCTCTAGTATATCCATAGCCTTCGATATCAGATAACCAACCCTCTTTGGTATAGCATCCAACGGTATGAGATTGGCATCTTTCTTTACCATCGTCGTTATGCGTAAGATATGGTGAGCGTACGTACATGTCCATTCGTATTCCTCCTATATTTTATTTATATAATATCTATATGAATTTCAAATAGAAAGGAGGCGAGATTATGTCAAATATGGAATTAAACTTCTGTATTCGCCACGTTCTTAACAGAAATATGTCACCTGCATATTCAAAAACTGTTATGAATTTGGCAAATCTGTACGCAACAGATCATGACGCTTATAATAAAGCGGTTATGACTCTTGCTAACGGATCTGCTGTGGTTACTATGTAATTACATAAGAAAAGTATGGGGGAGCTTGTCTTCCCCGTATTTTTTTGTTATCGCCTCCTACCTATTTGTCTTTTTTTATATAGCTTTTAAAGTAGCAATGACGCCCTGACACGTCATTGCTACTAATGATTTGGATAAAATTATCTGTACATAAAAAGGAGAACCACTGATCTTCAGGTTGTGTGAAGATCGCATGGAAAAAGAAGCACCGTGAGCATTTCCCTGCATATGCTCCCTGCTTTATGGAAGCTGAGTGCCATTCCCAGCTTACTATACTGTTAAAAATGAGAGTGATGACCGAAGCCATCACTCTCATTTGTCAACTCTTAGTGAGTATATGTCATATTGATATACTGCTCAGCGTTAACGATATCGACTTCTGCCTGAATACCCTGGATGGCTGCGTTTGTATAACGAGATACACCCATCAGGTTAGTCATGGATCCGCCCGGTTTGTTCGGATCTCTGTACGCACTGTTCTGTGCTGTTAAGATGTGAGTAGTATATTTGTAATGTTTGAATGTGAACTGTTCCGGAGATGTTGGGAACGGAATGATTCTCAGTCCTCTGTGCATCTTCGCAACTTTGTCATATTTTGCCAGTACTTTCTTTGTACTAACAACCTGAACTTTAACGTCACCAGATGTCATGATGCCGTAGCTGTAGTCCAGTTTAACGCCGTTGATTGTATTTCCTGGTCTTGTAACCCAGTTTACTTCTGGATTTAAGAAGGAGATATATCTCGGGTTACCATAGATTACAAATGTGAAGCCGTCCATTTTAGCTGTGTCGGCGATATCTGTAATCAGACGGTCGATCTTGAATTTCAGCATTTTGCTGATGTATTCGTTCGGAAGAGCGGTTGTGATGGATGTAGAATCGCAATCAAACTGGTCTTCCAGGATAAATGGATCGAAGTCCAGAATATCCATTTCAACACCTTTGTATCTGTTGAACTGCTCATCCAGCCATCTAAGGATATCAGAATCCTCCTGCTGAATCATCCACTCAGAAAGGTTGTTGTAAGATTTTCTGTAAAGGTCGATGTCCATAAGTGCTTTTGTATCTTCGAGCTGCTCGAGAGAATAGGAAATGTTTGCACGAGATCCATCCTCGATCTTCCATTCACGTTCTTCACGATTGTAATCGAATCCGATGGAACGCTCGTTCAGTTCGTTGGAGATGTATCCTTCGAAGATAACTCCTGTGATCTGATCATTGAGAGCTTTCATGCTAACTGTGTTCTTTGCTGTATCAGCAAAACCAGCAAGCTGATCTGTTACATGGAATGTGCTTCCATCTGCTCTTCTAACGTCCTGATCTACCAGTCCACCAAGCAGTGCGTTGTCGGAAAGGTTGATACGGAGCGGTGTTTTTAATGTAACAGTGATGTCTTCACCACCATCAGGGTCTTTAACAGTTACCTTCGGTGCAGAGAAAGCGATTGTGATGTTTTCTCTGTAGGATTCCGGATTCGGTACATCTGTCAGTTTTTCAATAACATTGAAGTTTTTCAGATCTTCGATCTTAACAACATCGTTTTTGATCGGAAAACCTTTACCAGCTTCCCAAGATTCACGATATGTTCCATCGAAGAAACACTGTGGGAATTTCCAACGTTTGGTAGGATCGTTGTTGTCCACAATGTAAGTCTGCTCCAGATGTTTCTTGACAATCGGGCTCTTAACAACTTCAGTCTGCATGATATCCTTTGTAGCCAGTTTAAGCTGCTGCTTAACCAGGATCGGGAGATCGATAGCTTTGATCGGAAGTAACTGGCCAACACGTGTAGATTCTTTGATCAGGTCATCGACACAGTTATCAAACATGTCGGAAACCTGCTCATACAGATGAACATGTGTACCATGGCAGCTATGTTCTGGATCTGCTGCATCATCAGCAGCCCACTGCTCGCATTTTTCCTGAAGATCTTTTAAGAGTTCGTTTTTATAAGATTCCATGATTGCCGGAGCATTAATCATATCATTGATGTTTCTCAGAGGGTTCACATTCTGTGCCATCATGTTGTTGGTAGCTTCAGTAAAGATGTCATCGAAGCTAGTACCAGCTTTAGCAGTCATAAAACCGCCGACGGACGCTGTTTCTTCGAATGTATCCCCTGACTCTAAAAAGCTAATATTTTTAGTCACGAAATTGTCACTCCTTTACTTGAGTATTTTCTTTTTCTTGCTTTATTAGTTTGTTTTATGCAGAAAAGCCTGCATTTACAAACTAGACTTTTTTAATCGAATGTTTTATTGCGTAGATCTACGCGGTTTCTTTTTCTGTTCCCGTTCTTCTTCGAATTTCTGCATCTGATTGGTTTCTTTTAAGAGTGCAAAGATCAGCTGAACGGTTGCAACCTGACGTTGATAAAATAAGAGATTTTGTATATAGGTACATAACTCATATTTCATCATCATATAATCCGTAATCAGATCATAAAGCTCACGAAACTTCGTAGTTGCTGTCTTGATAACCTGATTGGATCGTGGGTCATCCGATATACAAGCTTCGAGTTTGGTAATGTAACCATCGACCGCCGTACGAAGCTTCATAAATTCTTTATATAAATTGTATTTTCTAACAGAATCGTATTCCAATCCTGGTCCACGTTTCTGAGTATTTGCATTATCCTGATTTGCGTCAGGAGTAGCTGGTTGTTGTTGCGCATTTGGATCATTTTGGTTTCCAGCAGGGGCTTGGGTATAATCCGTATTGTCCGCATTGGCTCCATCATCTGGAGCAGGCGCAGCACCTTGCTGGTTGTCTGCTGGTGGAACATCTATATCCAAATCTGGTACAGGTTCCGGTTCTGCAGTATAATCCTCTTGTCCGTTTCCATTATCTGGAGTAACCGCTACATTTGTAGACTGTGGTACATCGGTAGTACCAGTAAAATCTTCTTCTCCATTTGTATCGGGAGTTACATTGATATTTGTAGATTGCGTTGGATCATCTACAATTGGAAGATCAGCATCTCCAACAGATGGTAAGGAGTTTGCGATGGTCTCATCATCCAAGTCAGGAAGATTTAAATCATCAGGATCATCTCCAAGGTCATCTGGAAGATCTGCAAGATCTCCGAAATCTTCAGGTAGATCATCTACATTCGGTAAAGAATTTGCAATCGTATCATCGTCCAAATCTGGAATATCCAGATCTGGATCATCTGGGACGTCATCCGGTAAATCATCGAGATCTACATCCCCTGTATCAATGTCATTTGGTAACTCTACATCTGGAGTACCATCGATGTCAGGTACATCTATATCAACATCTGTATCTGGTTCATCGAGGTCTGCCGGCACGTCGACAGAAGAACCGTCCGGAGTTATGTCCGGGATATCGATATCTGCAGGTACATCATCAGGAAGTGCCTGGTCCGGATCACTCTGAGTTTGAGTTTGATCTATGTCCGGAAGATCAGAAAGATCATTATCAATCTCTGGGAGATCGTCAACACCTACGTCCCCATCGTTGATATCAGGCAGATCTAATTCCGAATCCACAGGATCATCGATCTCTGGAAGTTCCGGTACAGGTTCATCTGAGACTACTAGATCGTTTGTAGTAAAATCGATTCTAGCTCGCCGGTTAGGTCGAACCGTGATCACTTTCATATTCTTTCGAAGGGGAGGGTCACCAGGTGTCTCCATTGCCAGGAAATACTTTCCATATCCTGGATGTTTTGGCGTTTTTACAATCACTGGCGTACCTCCTTTCTACAGGTAATGACTGTTGTACTTCACGCGGTCACGTTCGGCTTCCAACTTACTCTTGATACGCATCAGTTTGTATTTTTCTGTTTTGTCGCTTTCAGAGTTTGCATCATCGATCTTAGCTTGACAAACTTGGATCTCTGTGTCTAACTCTCGAGCGAGTTCAGTACGAATACGGCTATCTTTGATTTTGGAGAAATGTCGACAGATCATGGTAACTGGCACCATCAGTAAGGATACCTGTGCAGATGCTCCGTAAAGCAATGCCAGTTTGATCTTTCGAAAGATCTTCTTACGATATCCAGGTTTTACCATGAATTTACGTCGACGTTCATCATCCATCTTATCCCACTCGTCTACCGTATCATCGATGGATGATTTGATATTCTTTGGGATAGCAGATGCCGCCTTTGCAGCTCCTTTGATTTCGTCCCCCTTCGCCTTCGCTTTTGCCATGTACTGGTATGACTTGGCTTCTTTGTCCATCATTTTGAACTGCGCGGATTGAGCTGCAGATTTAGGAGATGGGGGAACCGCTTTTTTTCCGGCTTCACCATAAGAGCCAGCGGAGTCTCGAACGGTCGGAGAAGGTTCTCCAAGATCGTCATTAGAGGCTTCGGTGTAGGCTTCGTACTGTGACGCCTGAGAAGCGAGGAAGTTCATGGCTTCCTCTACGGTTGTGTTTTCGTCAAAGATACCCTGGAATCCAGTAATCGGTTTTCCAGGATCTTCGCAATGTGTATACTCAAAAGTAGCAAGGCTACTCAAGAGATCATAAGCATATCCAGCAAGATCCCCATAGTAAGCACGTTCAGCTTCGAAGATTTCACTGTATTCTTCGGAATCATTCATCAGTCCAAAAATAGACTCAACTGCATATTCCGGAGATACATACTCACGCATAAACATGTCATCGGGTTTTTGCTCGACGTCATTGATAGAACGAATCTGATTACCTAAGGAGATTGTGGATAAGTGTTTGACCACGTTTCTGAAATCTCTCGGCATAGCATTGACTGCTTCTACATATGCAGAATCCTGCATCAGCAATCCAGCAGTGGTTGCAGATTCGAACATTTCTTTCCACTTATCGGTATCGTTGCTTCCAACTAAGAGAAGCTGACCGATTTCGTGGACACGTTCCAGAATCTCTGGATCCGCGTCTTCTTTCATTAATTCGAACGGTGTTAAGGACAGATACACCATGGGATGAGTCGTGATGGTTGCATCCATCTCGTCTTCCCCAAATCGTTCTGTCATATACTCTAACAGCATTCGAAGATGTTTGGTACTATCAGAGAGTTCCCCTAAGCGGTTCTCTAAAGACTCAAACATCTCAATCTGATCAGGCTGCATCGCGTCACGGTGTTCCACCAAAAAAAGATGGACCTTTTCGTGTTCCTCCGGATATGCGGGTACGCATTCCAGCATGTGTTCTTTTGAGGTAACCTGATCTATATAATACGGATATCCATAGGTAGGTTCTGAGAACACGAATCTGGAGTTCTCCAGAAGAAAGGAGAGCGGCTGGCCTGTGTACAGCTTGGAGTAATCCTGGGCTTTTTCTTCAGTGTAGTTCTCCTGTAATTCCCGGTGACGAATCATAAGATTCTTCGTCGGATTCCCATGGAGAATCTGATCGTAATCCAAGGACATGGTATCCCTCCTTTACTAACGTAGTTTAACTATTTGTTTTAGGGTGGAAAGCCGAAACACCTGCCTCAGAAAATGAAAGAACTGTCTTTTAAATGAATAACGGATGGGGCGAACCATCCGTGTATTTATGGAAAGCTTAAGAAAATTTTTCAGAAAGGTGGTATTTCTATGGCAGCATTAGCAGCAGGACTTACCTTTTTAATGAACCAGAAATCTGGTGAAACAGTCAAAGCGCTTTATCCTATCACCAAGACAGCTAACGTTCGTAACGACGATGGCACAACTCTCGTAGAGTTACTTAAAGGTAAAGCAGACAAAGAACACGGTAACCATGTACCGGAAGTTGAGACAGCAAATGACCTCAAATTCCTTCGTTGTGACAACACATGGGCAGAAATCCAGAAAGCATCTACTACAGCAGCAGGTGTTGTTCAGCTTTCTGACTCCGTAACTCTGGAAGATTCTACAAAAGCAGCTACACTTGCAGCTGTAAAGAAAGCTTACGACAAAGCAAACCATGAGCATCCATATATTGAAACAAAACTTATGGGTGTTGCAAACGGTGTTGCTACACTGGATGAAACTGGCCTTATTCCGGCAGCTCAGCTTCCTTCTTTCGTTGATGACGTTATCGAAGGTTACATGCATACAGATAAACTTCTGTATACAGAAGCTGGAGAAGCTGGTACAAAGATCGCTGGTGAAGCAGGAAAGATCTATGTAGACCTTGGAGATGGTAAAACATACAGATGGTCTGGAACAGCTTTCGTAGTTATCTCCGATACACTTGCTCTTGGTATTACATCTTCTACAGCATTCCGTGGTGACTATGGTAACACAGCTTACCAGCACTCTCAGGCAGCTCACGCTCGTGTAGATGCTACACTGACAGAGAAATCTGAACAGAATGGTTACATCAAGATCAATGGTACAGAAATCCTTGTTTATTCTCATCCGGGAACAGGCACAAACCCACACGGCACAACAGCTGCTGATGTAGGACTTGGCAAGGTTGAGAACAAATCCGCTCGTGAAATCATTGCTGAGATCACAAAAGAGGATATCGAGAAAGTTGTTGGCGGCACAATCGCAACAACAACTGTTGTTACAGAAGAGCATGATGGTATCATGAGCTCCGATATGCTTAAGAAATTAAACGCTTGTCAGCGTATCTACGTACAGGCAACTACTCCTACAGAAGACTGCCTGTGGTACAAAACAGAAGAAGCTTCTGCATGATAGAAGTGTCTTCAATACCCTACAAATAGATAACGATTATGAAAGGGGTAACCCATATACAAATCGTATAGTATTATTTTCTAGGGTACGTATCTCAGATGGAGATACAAAAAAAGAACCATACGGATTATCTCCGTATGGTTCTTCTTATTTATGCCTGGAAGACTTTATATCCAACGATCACGTCAGATCTTAAAGTCTTAATAATCTTTTCACCCTTCGCAAGTCTGGATCTTACAGGAATCTCAGAAACCGCTACAGCATCATAGGAATCTCCCCCTTTTTTGCCATAAAGCTTAATCATGTCGGATTTCTTGGCGGATGCAACACCGATTAAACGTTCCATCGTATCTAATGCGATTAAGGAGATTGGTTTACTACCACGTTCCACCGGAGGGAAATACTTAAGTTCTGTTAACTTCATCTTACCGGAAGATGTAATGTATAGCAGGTGTTTGATCTTCGGATCAATGATGCTAGCGCCTGTAACGTCCTCTTCCTGGAACATGGTGATGATGCGTTGTCCCTTTGCTGTCTTGGAAGCAGTCTTGATAGAATCAAGGGGTAATCGAATTCCGTTTCCAAGACTTGTACAAATGACAACATCCATTGAGTTATCTGGAACAGCAACGACCTTAACCAATTCGTCACCTTCATTGAGATTTAAGATCTTCTGCTCCTTACCGTCTTTGAGTTTCAAGTCTATTAATTTTACACGTTTCGCATAGCCATTACGAGTAATGACTAATAATTCTAATTCCGCACTAATTAATGCTTCTTTCTTAGTCGGAACTTTCAATACAGTCACGATCTCTCCAGAGCCACCGAAGTAGCGTTTGATCTCGACGCCAATATCGTCGACCTTCATATCTGGAATAGATGATAATGGAATTTGTGAGATGGTTCCATCTGAGGAAATCACATAGATAGATTCCCTGTTACCGGCTTTCAAGATCGTCACGTTTCTATTATCTTTGCCGACTTCACCAATTGGTTTGCCAGCTTTATATTTAATCTTCTTAATGTAACCGGATTTTGAGATGCCAACCAGATGTAATGTATCTGGGATCTCCAGCTCATCATCCAAACGAATGATGCGGGATCGTCTCGGAACTCCATATTTCTTGATACCTTCTTCGAGCTGTTCAATCATCAGCTCGTCGATGTGATTATCGTCTGTTAAGATCTTATTCAGACGTTTGATTTCTTTGGTGCATTCTTTTAAGACTTCTTCGTACTCTAAGGTACGGTCTTTGTTAAACTGGCTGAGTCGCATTTCTGCAATCTCTCTCGCCTGTATAGAAGTGATGTCGTATCTCTTCATTAACGCTTGCACGTTCTCTTCCTTGTTTTGGGATTCCCTTGCAATCTTCATTGCTTCTTCCGCTTTTGCCTTGCTTGAGCAAAGCATTAACAGAACCTTCGTTAAGTGTTCCTTTTCCATGTTGCGTACGAGTTTATAATTGCACATCGATCTGAGGCAATCTCTACGGAAGTCGATCCATTCCTTAAGTAGCGACTTAATGCCATATAAGTAGGACACGTAATTATCAACTACACGTATGGCTACGGCATGTGTTGTCTTCATGCCTGATTTTTCGGTCAACCATTTGATGATCTCGTCTGAGTTAACATCTGGGGCCAGATGAAGGATTACTTTTACTTGATCTTCACCGGTATAGTTGTCAATACCAGTTACTTTACCTTCTAAAACGCCGCCTTTTTTGCACTCGGTTGCAACTCCCTTAATCCAGTTTTGCGCGTATACGTTCAGCGGTAAGGACCAGATGGTGATTGTATTTTGCACACCATCTACGGTATAACGACCCTGAACCGTAAGTTTGCCAGAGCCGTTCTTATTGATTTCCTTAAAGTATCCAGTGTCTACGATGTCAACACCGAATTTGAAATCTGGAATCAGCATGATTTTTGCATCGGGATTCTTAATTAACTTGATCGTTGCTTCCAATACCTCTTGGATATTGAATGGTGGAATATTTGATGCGAGTCCATATCCAATTCCGCTGAACTGTGGATTGAATAAGACATGTGGGTACTTTGCTGGTAGGTACTCCGGTTCCTTACCTTTGCCATCGTATGATGTGCGCATAGGAACACAATAGCTATCAAAATCATCAAAGAAGCAATCAATCATATACTCTGGAACATAAGCTTCCAGATATCGGAATGCTGCGTGAGCCTGTCCGTTAATGTTACCATAGGAACCTTCTGGTCCAATGGTATTGATGGTATTACGGAATCCTTGACCTTCTGCACAGATGGTATCACCGACTGATGTATCTCCATGTGGATGATACTTACCAGAAGTGTCACCAATTACTCGTAATAGTTTATTGGTGTTATTCTTTAATGCTTTTAAAGTCTCTGGCTTTGTATTTTGTGGTCGGTTGTTTAATTCCCATAATGCATACAGGGCTCTACGTTTTCCTGGACGTAATCCATCTTGTAAACTTGGTGAGATACGGTACAGGTTTTTATTTGCTCCGTAGATACAAGTGAACTCTTCAGCCGCAGTTGCAACGTTAATAGTTGCAACACGGTCTTTATTTACAGCGTCCATCAAATCATGAAATGATTTGCTGTTTGTATCTAGTACTTTTGCGAGTAACTTTCCATCCACGTCATCAATGGTACGTGGATCAATTTTAATTTCTTTCTTCTTAGCCATGATATGTGTCCTCCTTAGTTATCAAGATCTTCTGGGTCGATGACATAAGCTTCCATCATACGCTTACGTTTTTCAGCGTAGGCTTTCTTGTCCGAAAGCAGTTTGTTGAAGACTTCGAGTTCATTTTCTACGTCATCAACAGTGAACTGTATTGACATTCTCGTATTGATGTCCATAACAGTTTTCTTCAAATCGCTTGCGTTCATCTCACCGAGTCCCTTGTATCTTCCTCGGATGGTCGGTTCATATCTTGCGGTTAAGTTCAGAAATTCCAACAAGGTAACTGACTTTTTCTCTCCTCCGTTCTTGTTTTGAATCTGGATCTTGTATCCATATCTGTCGTAGATCGGGAAAAGCTTTGCTGCGGTTTTCATAAGGTTTGGATTGATCGACATACTACAGTAACGTCCATTGACCGGACCGTACAGATGATTGCCTTCGAGTTTTACTTCTGGATAGAATGTCTGTAATTTGCTCATAAAGGATTTGACAAACTTCTGGTTAAAGAGGATTTCATTTAAAACCTTGGCCTCGACCGTGCCGCTGAAACCTCCGACGATTCCAAGAAGTGACAGTACGCACTCCATAAATCGCATATCCAATTTACCGACGATGTCGGCAACATACTGCAGATCGGAACGATAGTTTTTCAGATCTGTTAACATCTGGAACAGACCGCTCTTGTTTAAGGATTCTTTCACAATGGCAGTCTTGTTATATCCAGCGCCCTGAAGTAAGTCTACGTTATAAGCTTTCACGACATTCTTAAAGAAGATTTCGGTAATCTCTGAACGACGTACGACATAGGTGTCTTCTTTTTTCCCTTCATTGATTCGGTATAATGGTGCCATAACTTTGTACAGCTTACCAGCCTCAATGATTGGTCTCATATATTTATAGAAGGCTCCCAGCACACCAAGTGTGATGTAGTAACCGTCAATATCGGAATCACTAAAGATGTTGATCCGTTCATACCATAAGTTGTTCAAGTTAAAACTTGGACCAGAACCGCATTTCAAAACACTGATTAATGCTTTCATTTCCGGGTTATTTGCAAACTCGTAGTAGGTGCATTTATACGGATTCTTCGTAACACCTCTAAGCTGAAAGAATGCCTGAGTGTCACGATCACATGCAGAGGATAAACCACCTGCAGCGGATTCTCCTTCTACGATAAATAATTCTCGGAAATCATGTTTCTTACGATTATTACATGGAATCAGATTCTTCATGTCCCATTCGTCAAAGCTATTCATACGTGTCACTTTAGAAGCTTCACGCTCTTTTAAGAGATTGATTCGCAGTCTTGCGCTAGTACGTACGTTCTTTACATACTCATCGAGAATCGTTTTGTTCTCGGAAAAGAACTGGTCAATGGCCTTCGATAGTGCCTCCTTAATGTAAGGGATCAGTTTCTTGTTGTCAATCTTTTCTTTGACGTTTCCAACGAATCCAACTTCTGCATTCGTATTTAAGTTCATACAACAAACCAAACCGGTTCGAACATCGTCCCAAGTTGGTTTGTATTTTTCCCAATCACTGTCACTCATTTTCTCTTTTGCGGCAGCGATGATGTAACGACAGAACAACTCATCGAATGTATCCTGATGGATACCTCCTTGCGTTGTATGGGTAAAGTTACAATAAGAGTCATACTGCACGGAATTATCCGGAATATAACAAGCCACGATCTCGAAATCTAAGACTCTCGTAACGTCCTTTGTCACATTCTTTGGATTGCCTTTCTTATCTAAGACGAAGGATCTTGCGCGCTCTGCCCATTCGTTATGACAAGAGATATGAAGCATAGAAGAATGCTTATCATCGGTTACGGTTTTCTTAATGATATTCTCAAATGGCTGGGTTTTGATTTTTTCTCGGCTAAGAAGTTTTGTACCTTTCCATTCTTCAACTGCGATTTTAATCTTGTGCTCTGTTGGAATCAGGTACGATTGTAATTCAATCCATTCTTTGACTTCAGAGAATGGAATCTGTGTATTTGCTCCCAAGTACTTCGGCGACGGAATAAAACTGATGACACAGCCATGTTTCTTGTCGTTCTTCTTAATTGGGAACTTTTCATCTTTTACTTTGGTGCCGTCCTTGAATTCGATGTAGTGTCGAACCTTTTCTTTCTCACGGCAGGAATCAATTGAAAAGTGGGTTGACAATGCATTCACAGCTGTCAAACCCAAGCCAAACTCGCCAGATGTAACTCCCGATTGATCACGGAAGAATTTGGAGCCTGACTGAATCTTTGTACAGAAGATGTCCATGGGATAATCCGCTTCTGGGAATCCACGTCCGTCATCTTCACAAGTTAATTTATCTGTAAGTGTATCATATGTGACGAGTACTTCCTGACCTGGAGAATCTTTATCCATATCTTCATCGATGGAGTTCTGTACGACTTCTCGAACAAGATGGAATGCCCCTTCTGGACCATACTGCTTGATATACAGATTGGTCTTGGTCTGAATCTTGGAAATATCGTCTTCAATGTAGAACATTTTTACATCTGACATTGTTTTGTAACCTCACGTTCTAGTATTTCCTGTATTTCAGGATTACAATTTTGTTGTTTTGAAAATAATATGCTAACCCTTAGCAACCCCTAAGACCGTGAGTAGAAAGCACATATAAAAAGAAGATGGAACACACAAAGGTGTCCATCTTCTCTAAGTACTTCTTTATCAGCTACGTTCCCACTGTCCATATGCGGAACCAGATTTGGAATCATAGCCGTTATTTCTCTTTTTCTTCTTAGCTGCCTTTGTCTTGCTGTAGATCTTGTTCTGTCTTGCAATGACTTTCGGAAGCTTATCTAAGATGATTAAAGACTGCTGATACATATCTACGGTTTTCTGATCTACTGCACCGCAAGCCTGAGCTGTCCATTTTGCCAGCTGGATAGTATTCTTTACCGGCTTTACATCATCTTTCATTTCTTTCTTGGTTTTGGATTTGTATGCGAATGTCTCATGGCACATACGGCATGTGCAAGTTCCATCATTGTGTACGATAACACGAGACTTCGGCATACCATTCTTTTTCAGATCATGATGCATACAACCTGTCAGCACACGTTCTTTCTCATTCTTGGAAGCATGTTTCACTTTGATCTCACCATGCTTGTTTACGTTCTTTGCTGCATTCAGTGTCTGTTTGTAAACGATCATTTTCTGACGACCATTTTTGCGATTACGATTTCTACTCATTTGTGAGTCCTCCTTAAATATAATAAAGTGATTTGAATCTTTTGATTCATTAAGATAATATATGTCTGTATTTAAAATCTCAATTTGATTTAATACAGCTTAAATGTACGGTTCCATCCTTATCCTGATACAGGTTAAATACATACAAAATATTTGCCCCTTTGATTACCTGTAATGGGAGTTTCAATCCCATTTGTGTGATGGCACGTACTTGCTTACCATGTGTATGTTTTCGAACCAACGCTAATAGGTTGTCACGATCTTTTAGAGTTTCCTCATTGATACACACGACATCTTTATTACAGATGCGCACGCGTTTCTTTAAATACCCGTAGTATTCCGGCGTCGTGAAATACACGGAAGTCAGAAAGGTATTCTTTTCACACACGCATTTAAAGCCTAATAGTGATTCTTGATCTCTTGCACGAGATTCCTGAATGCGTTCGATGATACGCTGTTTCTCGTCTGGATCTTTTACATTCACCGATTTTGTTTGTAAGTGAGTATCTTTGGTGTCTTTAAACCCAATGGAAATCTGTCTAGCAGCATCTTTCTTTCTGTCATACACAAAGAGTGTCAACAGATCTTTGGCTCCGCGGATTTCTAATTGCTCCCTGGTTAAGACCACCACGCAACCCTGATAATATCCTTTCTTGTGATATGTATAAAGGATCTGATAATTCGTTGTAAAATCCACGATCTTGTAATTTTTCATTACTGTCACGTAGACAATGATGCGTTCGCTTACATCTCTTGCTTTCGTCGGATCTAACTTACGAAAGATCGGATTCATGTTGGATGTATTGTTACGCCAGATTTTGTCGTTTCCAAAATTGTAACACTGAATTGCGTCTGTTCCCCATTCATAGACCAATTCGTCTAGATTTTCAAAATCTTGTGAGAGGCGGATCCTTTGTCCAAGATCCGCTTTCTCATAAAAGTAGAAGCCACCCTCCTTGATGAGCTTCCATTTATCGGAGACGTGTCTTGTGTCTCCTAACACCACGTTGTACAGCATAGATGTCGAGTCCCCTTTTTTGTTCTTATCTGCCAGTCTTCATGAATTACATGAATTTCTCGATGGTTGGGTCTTTCACAATCATGGATTTTATACAAGTCACGATGTTCTTATACTCGTTCTCCCCTAATGTAGAAAGAGAATATCTTCTGTTGCAGTCTCTACCGTTGGCGTCATCACGTTTTCTACCAGCGACATAAAGACGTAAGATTTCCTGGATATCCTGAACTTCCATTTCGTTCATGGTCTTAAAAATCCAGTTTGTTACATCCACATAGAATTTCTTCTGTGAATCATTGAGTCCACCATAGAACTCTTTCTTTTCCAGCAGAGCAATGACAATCAGGTCTGTCCAATACTCGTTTGGAATCACATGTTTGACGATGGTGTCAAACGGAATTTCCATGGTTTTAGCCGCACTGTATAATACATCAAATACTTCTTTGATTCTAAAAGATGTAGAATAACGCAGGGCGTTTTCACATGGAATTACTTCACGCAGGTTTCTTGCAATGTCTTCATTGACACCTGCTTTGACAAGTTTCTTAATCTTTTTACCGACCAGCTCATCGATCAGATCATAGTAAATATCCAGGGAAACCATCTCTTTGGTTTTTCCTTCAGATCTGAGTTTGGCATTCTTTTCGCTGGTACGTTTAATAGCTTCACGTAAGAAGATCGGGAACAGATCGAGGTTTCTGTAATCCTCGCCTTTCTGGACCTTTTTGGTGAGACGTTTTACGAAGTCCTTATCTGAGAATTTGTCCAGGATTCCATCTGCGATTTCTTTAGTCTTCTGATCACGTTTGAATCCTTCACGGAGCATCCAATAGATGACTGTCGGGAATTTCTCCATCAGGAGATCAAAGAACTCTTTCTTCGCTTCTTTCTTGGAATCCCAGCCGGATTTCTTTTTGTTTTTCTTATAGAACTTCTTAAACTCGCAGGTTGCGAAAATTTCTGCGTCGTTGAATACGTCCTCACGTCTTGGTCCGTTGTTTCGATTTCTGTTGTTTTTGCTCATGATTAGTTCTCCTTTTTGGTTATTCATAGTTTCAAGTTAAACAAATGTGAGACCCCCGATAAGTTATTATCGGAGATCTCACTGATGTCAGGTTATTTCATCAAACTCCGAAGCTGTTGAAGAGGTCGTCCATATTCAGGTCTCCACCTTCTTCATCCTTGCTGTCTCTGGTTGTGTTTGAACGTACCATGTTACTTAAAGTATCAATTTTACTTTCATCGAGCGCAGACGCTTCTTCCTGGATACGCTGACGTTCCTCGATCTCATTGATACGTTCTGTAATCTTTGTGATCTTGTCATTAATCGGTGATAAACCAGTCATGATCAGATATACGGAGTTTGGTTCCTTTTTATCCTCATTGATGTATGTGTGCAGGAACTCATTGACAGGTTCGCCAATCAGTTCATGTACACGAGGAATGTGTACGTTGAACTCTGCAGAGAACTGCTCAGACAGATTAGAAATGACACCAGTTGCCATAACTTTCTGATCACGCTGCAGCTCCATATGTGCATTGTTCTTAATAGCTTTGATAAGACGTTCCTCTAAGGAAGCCTGATCAAGATCTTTTTCTTTTACATCTTCCACACGAGCAACTACGATTCTTCCTGGTGAAGAAATCAGACGCAGTCCATCTTCGGTATCGATGCTGTCATAACGAGTTTCTTTGTTGTACAGGCCCATTAACACTTTAATGTCTTCTACAACTTCGTTGTTCACATGTTCCATCATCTTATGTGATGGCATATTGTCAAAGTTGTCATTGTCATAGAGCATATAGTGTACATTCTTGATATTGCCGTACAGCTCTTTTAAGTATTCCAGTGTATTTACCTGAGCGGTTAATGCTTCGGATTCTACCGGTCCAATACCAATTAAGATAAACAGAGTGTCCGGATAAATCTGAGATAATGCGCTCAGCAATAACGGTGTAACACCAGATCCTGTTCCACCACCTGTGGATCCGCATACAAATACGACTTCCAATGTGGAACAGAATGCTTTCATCTCCTGGTCATTAATGAGTGCCAGGATAGAATCTTTTAAATAAGTTTTTGCAAGAGTTCTGTTCTTGCCAGCTCCCTGAGATTCACCTTTCTTATCGGTGATCAGGAACTTCTTTACGGTTTCTGGAATGGTATCCAGGTCTTTCTGTGAGGAGTTGATTGCTACTACCGGAAGATCTGCGATTTTTGTCTGTGCGATTGCCGCGATCTGATTTCCTGTGTTTCCAACTCCAATAAATCCAACTTTTAACATGTTTGATATCTCCTTTCAATTTGTGGATTTTATTCGCCGATTATGTATCTGGTTTTCTCTCGGCACAAAAATAATGTATAACCATCAAAAGAAAGTGGTTTTTAGGCCACTTTCTTTAAATGACAGCTATCATATAGTTTACGTAAAAGCAAGAAATTAGCTACCATAAACACGATAGATGATGTTAAGGTCCTTATTCAGGACAAGGAACTCAACTGGGATGTTGAGCTTAGAGAACAGACGAACGTCACGATAATCACCATCGATGTCGTTTTCGTCTGTACGATAGAACTCACCAGAGTACAGTGCCAGTGTATTGATTCTAGTTCTGTCTTTCTGTTCCAGATTGATAAACCACTCTTTGACGTCTTTTTTACTAACACGTAAAAGCATCTCTGTAAAGGTTTCTACGGCGTTGATACCGGTGTTATTCTCCCAAACATCTGCAGAAGAAACCAGAGTTTCTTTTTCGTACTCTTCACCAGTCTTCCAGATGTGTTTGATCTGAGCTGGCTGTTCAAACTTCTTTAAGTAATATCCGATGGTTCCATCTGTAAAAGTCTTCTTTCCGAAGTATCTTTTACGTTCCAGTTCAGTTAACTGCGCTGCAGTATATCGAAATGGAACCATGTTTCCACGGATAGTCAGACCATCAGAAGAAACCTTCGCCATTTCAATGGATTTCTCACGATAGTCTGTCGGATGGACAGTGATATCATTCTCAGCAGTTCCAGTGATACCAACACCAAATAACCAAACACGATTACCTGGACGATAAAGAGTTACCTTTGGTCCATCTGGGGTTTCATAAGTATCTGTCGGAGGCAGAGAATCTGGATGTCCGATACCTGTTTCAGAATACAGGGTTGGGATCTCGATCTGGGTGCATTTTTCACCGTATATCTGCTCCATCGTCCACTGAACACCACCAATGACAACCATGTTGCTTTCATGCCAAGATGTATCTGTTAAAGTTGTTTTTCCGAATGGAGACTGTGCTCTTACAAAGTCTCCAAATCCACCGATAACCTCGGTGCGTTTCCACATGCCACTATGCGGAGTTGCCTGTGGACCGTTCTCTTTTGCGTAGAGAACCTTATCTTCAAAATGAAGCTTGTCATCTACGTTAATGGTACGTGGTACCGTTACATGTCTAACTTCAAGTTCCATAATAACTCCTTTCAAGTTCTATTTTCTTAAAATCAATGTTTTTTGGCTCAATCGCTATACCATTTGGCAACGATCTTGTCCGAAAGTTGTAATTTGTCGGTTGCATGTACTTCAGATTCTAAGTGAGCGGTATCAAATAAACCAAGGGCATTCTCATATGGAGCGCCAGCTTGAATATACTTTTCGATCACTCGGACTGCATCACCATTAAAGAGGATATCCGTACGATCAATGCAATACAGATAAGAAATGATTGCAAACATGTCTCGCATCTTTAACGTATCCTTCATCTTGTATTCTGCAATTGCACGAGTAACTACATCAGACAACTTAAAGTTGAAGTGTTCTCCTACCTGAATAAGTTTCTTCATATAAGGAATCTCATCAAAGAGTCTCAAGATGTTTTCGTTCTTGAAATCACAAATAAAGATTAAGTCTAGTCCAAGAAGATCAACCGTTAAGGATTTAAAATACCGGATCATCTTAATCAATAACGTTTCCAGAGGAGTCTCTGTATCATTACGTAAGTACAGCATATCAATATCATCGATGTAATCTTCCAGTTTGAAGATGATATGATCGATGTAGTAGTATAGCATATTTTCGCTAACACGGATATTTTCGTTTTCGGTATTTAAGGTATCATAGTTGATCTGGATCGTTCCATAATCAATGTCTTTCTGGAAGTCATCAATGGTATAATTATCGCCATCCAGTTTCTTGTCTTCCAGATACTTCGCATACTGATTCTCTAAGTCTACCTTAAATAAGCAGCTATAAAGCTTCGGGTTGATATAGTAGAGATATTCAAAGTATGTCCATGCCGTACGTTCATTTTTCTCATCCTCAGAATTGATTGTGAAAATCTCTTTCATTTCACGAGCATAATACGCTGTACGATAAAACTCTTTTAATGCCTCATATTCTTGACGAGAATGTGTTTCAGATAACTTATATGAAATCCAGTCGGATAATCCACGTAAGTTCTTAAACATCTCGTTGAATGCTTTGACTTTCTCTTCGTTTGTTGCATTACCATCGATTGAAAGAATAGATAGATAGTTGCGAAACTTCTTGTAATCGTCTTCATTTAGATTATCAAGGACGTTTCGAAGAACCTTTTCCCCTTCTTCGTTTCCTGGCTGAAGAAGATCAAAGTCAAATCCAAACGCATCAACGGTAAAGTCCTGGTTATCAATGTCGTGCATGTACTCAAGGACATTCAAAACCTGCGTCGGGATCGCAATAATTTCTCCCCTCAGGTGATGCTTTTTACAGAATAAGCACTCCAGTAAGATTACACAATCAAACATCGTGACTTTCAGATCTGGATCGATCTTTGGTAATGTGAATGTGATACTAGATAGCTCTTCACGGAATTTCATCAGCATCTTTAACACCATGATGCATTCATACATCATCTCGGTCATTGAGTAGTTAATTCCAAGACTGATGTACTTACTTTCCACGTAGTTGAACTGGGTTTCCCAAAGTTCTTTATAGAGTTTGGAATCTTCCCACCAGAATGGATCATCGGTTGTGATCTGGTCGTAATCTTCACGATTGACGTTCGAATAGAAAGATTCCATAAAATTTTCATCGTTTAGTTCCAATTTCTGGAAAAACACATCGAACATCTTATCGTAGTCTGGGACAGTATCTACTTCACCAGTATCGTTATTAAACATCTTTTTGTATGCGATGATTGGTGCACCGTAGACATCATATTTCTGAACCTTACATAAGTAATACTTATAGATGTTGATTCTAGTAAATGAAAGAAGGTCACAAATATCATACAGACATTTATTCGTTGCTTTCCACTGAATCAATAAGTTCAGATCTTGCGTAATCTGTTTCTGCTGGATGTCATCAATGCTCATATCATACGGAACACCATATGCTTCATACAGCATACGGATACCAGAATCTCTAAAAAATTCACGGTTAATTCCAAGTGGCATTGCACGTTGAACCAGATGCCAGATTGCCATCAGCATGATGCACATACCAATGAAGTTATCATAGTATTCGATAACCTTGCGGTGTTCTCTCTGATAAATAACGGTCATAAAATATAACCGGCATTCTTCATAGATACGCTTAAACTCGTCGTATTCGATGGTTTTTAATGCACCCTGATTCATGTACATGATCTCAAAGTTCTTTGCGTTTCTGGCATCTTCAATACTGATTCGCTTAGATCCAATGTATCGCACATATTCGTCATAAGGGTGCTCTTTGTAGATTCTATCTAAGATACCAAGACCTTCTAATGCATGAATTAAGTAATCACCATGTCCTGGTTCAATCGCGTTATAATGATCTTGGATTTCATGTATCGGGATGTCTATATCAATCTTGTATCGTTTCGCAATAGATGTTGGAACGTAATACCAAAACTTTGCTTCACGGTCAAGAGGAGGTAGACCATTTAAACATCGGTAATATTCGTTTTGCTCTTCGAAGGTATCCAGGATATTCTTTCGACGAACTTCCAATAACGGCTGATGATACATCTGGGGAATCTCTGTATAGCGCCCCTCACGTACCAGTTCAATTAAATGCAGAGAATGCATCAGTCCTGCTTCTCGTACATCATCTTCGTCATAGTCTGTATAGGAATAGAAAGTATCCGTCTTATTCTTCGCAGCGATGTACTGATCTGCCCACATTTTTGTTTCCATGGTCTCGTACATCTCGGCTTTTACCTGAAATTTGATGATGGCTTGTTTTACAATTCGTTCAAAGTCTTCATATAAATCCTCCAAAGGGTTCGTATTATCAAGGTCGATGTTTCGTGTCATAAGTTGTTCACCACCTTTTTTGTACGTTTAATTGATTGTGCCAGATTTCGAAATCCAAATTTTGATAATAAATTTTATTTGTAACTGTAAGGTAATGCGACCATATACATGATATAACTCATCTCGGTCAATATGAACCAAAACACTACGATTTGTTGAGCGGGAGCTCCTTAAATAATTGAATTGTGGATGTACGGAGGCACTTGCTGAACGTGATTACTAGCCTCTGAAACAAGAATTTCCTTTCAAGTGATTTGAATGTATCTGGAAAAGTTTCGAGATCTGGGGGTCGCATGGCATTTTTGAGACATAATAAGAGACCAACACCATCACACGGTGTTGGTCTCACTCCTGTCACTAAGAACTTATAACAGTGATAACGATTTATTAAGTGAGTATGGTTTTTTTTGATTCCATCAATTTTCATACTAGGGAGCTTTGGATCCCTTGCTTTCTTGCAGAAGTATATGAATATTTCCTTAAAGGTACGAAGCTTGTATAAATATAGTTCTTTCGAGGAATCATTTTTCCCATACTTGCTCATATAAAAATCATTTGTTTCCATAAAGAAGAGAGACCAGTTGCCTTCGTGGTAGCTGGTCTCAACTCCGTATTTATAATTGGCACAATATCCTAACGTAAAGGAGGAATCAGTTATGCCAATCACATTACCTGACATTATCTACAAACAAGAACGTGATGGGTCTGCCGTTGTAGACTCCGATCAATCATATTACCAGATCCCATTCAACAAAAGCAAAGAATATTTTGAAAGTTTATCTAACTGGACAAACTTCGTTAAAGGTGTGGAACGAGAAGTTCGTGGATCTGATAAATACTCCAAATACATCTCTTATCTAAAAAAAGAATGTAAATTGGATCATTGTATGGTACTTCGTAATATTGACGATGATGATGCAGATATCGAAATGCACCATGGACCGATCCTAACCTTGTTTGATGTTTGTGCCATTGTAACCGAATATTTCCTAAAAAAAGGATGGAAGACAAATACATTCCGAGTAGCAAAGCAAGTTATACAGGATCACCATGATAATATGATTCAGGTGGTTATGCTTAGTGCTACCATTCACCAAGAGGTGCACGCACATAATATCTTCATCAACTATCATCAAGCATGGGGAGATATGAATAAGTTTATTAATAAGTATCGAGATGCAATCAGTGATGATTACAAGTACAAGATCAATCGGTATCTGGATAAATGCTTACTCCACGATACAAATGATAACGACGTACTTACACTCAGCAAGAATCTGTTTAAAAACGACGTTAAAGAATAAAAAAAAGAAGAGTCTCAGTTAATTCTGAGACTCTTCTGTTGTGTGGTATGGATTGCGATCTTCCGCAATCCAGATCGGAACTACTATTTTCGTGCCAGCCTGAAGGTGATATGTTGCTTCAGTTCTGTCCAGACCGTTATAGTTGATGATGCGGTCTACAACATCATCAACTGTTTCGCTAGAATTATATTTCTGGATATAATTCTTAGCAATAGTGCCAAGGCTTTCTCCGAGTTTTACTTCATGGTAGTATTCCATGAATACACCAGATTGTGTTGGTGTGTACTCGATTTCCTCGGCTTCAGATGCAGCGTTTGCTTTATTAATATTTAAAGCAATACCCGCAACTAACAGTGCAGCCAATGCAACGATAACGCCAGCAAGAATCATTCTATTTCTGATTGCTTTACGTCTTTTGATCTCTCTGCGTTTTCTAGCCATAGCCTGTCTCTGTTTCATCTGTTCTGTTGTCATCATTGTCATAATGATTACCTCCTCTTATGTATTAAAATTTTTATTTGGTTTCACAGATTCACGAAAATTATATATCAATATCTGGTAGGACTCTACGGTTGTAACAGCTTCTTAATTAACCAAAGGAGGTTTTATCAATGGTAGACAAATTCTTATTACAGAACCGATTATTCGCAATTATCACTGCCATTGTGATACTTGCAGTACTTATTACTTTATTATCAATTAAGAAATACTTTGATGCAAAAACAGCACATGAGATCTCTGAATCTGCATTAGACATTAAGAAATATGAATGGGTCGTTGGACCAGAGAACCCATCAAATAAACGTGTGGATCCGGTGCATATACGAATGGAAGGAACCACCAGACTATTTGAATTAATTGACGCAATGATTGCAAACGAAGTCGCAGCAATTCTTTTTTCTTATACAACGATTAGCAAGGAGTATCCATTACAGAAATTAGATGTCGATATCAAAGAAGGAGCAACCAATGTGATGAATGGATTATCCAAAGAAAACTTATTAGACAGCAATCTCTTTGTCACGCATGTCTATATTTCACAATACATCATGCGTGTGATGACACAAGAATTAATCGACAAAGCTCGTGAATACAATGGAAGTCGTAGGCAAAAGGCTATGACTGATGAATAAAGGAATTAGAACCAAGAGATACGCTCTCTTGGTTCTAATTCGCATTTGTTAGTAACTGTAACTTTATAAATTACCGCGTAGGGACCCATCTGATCCCAGTATGAAGGATAATCAAACACGTACAAAGATTGTACATTGTTAGATATATAAAAGTAAATAAGTCTGTTATTCACTTACTATAACGTTACTCCAAAAGTAGAAAATTAACCTTCTGTGACTAATGGAGTTGCTTCGATATCGTACTGCCATGTGAACTGATGGATCGCACGAATTACGTACGCATCATACATGGAATTGTGTTTTAATCCTTGTGGAGCGTTCTTGATATGAGAAGCGAACTCATCACGATCTAAGTTGAATGCTTCAAAATACGGATTAAATGCATAAGTAGCAGATCCGTCTGGGATGTTTTTGTTGGTTTCATCTGCATTGTTCTTACAGAGATTGGAAAGATCCATATTGATATCAACTGCAACCGGAGCAATCCATTCTGGCATATCCAGAGCAGATTTCCAGAGAAGATCAATTAATAAGACCATGTCATAATGACAGCAGTCTGATACAAACTGAATACCAGCCTGGCTATGTTTATGTACATAGTCTAACCAAATTAAGAGATTCTGACGAATTTCTTTGGATGTACCCTTAATCTGCCAATGATCACCTTCCAGTACAGTTGTTGGATTGGACATCTTCTGCAGAACGTTTTTGAATACCCATTCGCTGATCACCTGCATATCATAGTCTGTGAACTCCGCATAAAAGGAATGCCCTTCCGCATCGCATAAACCAATTGAAAGAAGCTGCGCATCTCTGGTAAGTCCTGTAAACTCGCAATCAAAGTATACGTACATTTTTGGGTCTACAACCAGTTTTTTTGGTTCTCCGTTTGCTACTGGGGTTTCATCGACAATTGTATTTACCGGTTCAGCATCATCTTCCACGAGGATGTTTACACCGTCAATAACCTGTTCCATGTTGGTAGTCCTCCTTTAAGTTTATTAGATCATTGTAATCACCCAAAAAAAGAAGAGGACAACTGTCCTCTTCTTCTATTTATCGAAGTGATACATACCGATCCTTTCGGTATGGTATTGTTTCATAAGCGGACCCACAGGTCGTACATATAAATTCACGTTTAAACCACGGCTCTCCTGACTGCCAGAAATGTGGTGCTGACGTTTCTTTTTCGCTCTCCAGTAATCCACGATTATAGTATTCATCTACGGATTCACCCAAGCGTCTCATATTCAAGATGTCACGCTTAAACTCTGAAGTATCTCCAGATTCCTGGGCCTTTAAGAACTTCTCTTTCTGTTTTGTGTAAAACTCAACAGGGTTTCGTTCCATACAAAACGGGCAAACTAATACCGGTGTAAGCGCTAATCGTTCTTCCGTCATATATCCATCAGATAACTTCATTCCTTCTTCCTGAGTTGCTTTACGAAATCTTGCTCTCATATATCGATTTCTTTTTGTAATACTCGGAAAATAGTGTACGTTAAATAATTTCATAGGGATACCTCCATTAATAAAAGACAACCGGAATGTCATTTTCTTTTAAGATATTTCTGGCTTCCGGTGTAATACGTTCCATTTTACTAGCTACAAAATCCAAGCGTTTCTCTCTTGGACGTCGGTTATTCTCATTGACTAAATCATATGCATCACGTTCTGTAAAGCATTCTTGTAAAATAATATAAAATCGATCAGTTATGGCACTCACTTTCAGTTCCTCCATCATTAAAACGCATCAATCGAACTTCCCATGGGAAGTAAAATTTCAGTGTACATCCATCTTTTGATTCTACTGTATCTTCCATTATTTGTATTGCTTTAGTTAATCTCTCTTCAATTTTTCCACTTTCGTAGAACTGTTTTGATGTACACCATGAACGGCAACAAGATTCTCTGTCTGTATCAAATACAATTGATACCTTGTCAATATCAACAGCTTCCAAATCCTTTGTAAGAATTAAACGATACATACGATCGTGAATAAATGGACGACAGATATGAACGTAGGTAGTTAATAAATCCAATAAAATTGTATACATGCGATTGTACCACTTGAAAAGTTTCTTATCCATCTCATCCTGTAATTCACGTTCACGTTGTTTCATCACATAGTCTACACCCTTAAAGTATAAGTCTGCACGGGTTTTCTGTCTAGTTACACCAAGTGCGTCATAGATACTAAGTATTTCACTTTTCATTGTAAGCAAACGATCAGTATATAAGTCATAATTTCCAAATAGTCCACTAAACATCGAAATCGGGGAATCATGATTGTCTAGCACATTCACAATCCTGGATGCTTTGGAGTCTGGTCCTTCCGATTGTGCGATTCGTATCCATGCATTCGCTGGTTTTAATTCTTCAAAGGTATCATAAACTTTCTGCAGATATTGATATACTGCAACATCAATTGGTTTAAAGATGTCTTTCTCAAAATTCGTTAATTCTTTTATATGACCATATATAACATATCGACCGGAAGGATCTTGGTGATCAAACGTCTCTCCAGATCGAATCAGATCATCCAGAACCACACGATCACATTTCGGAATCATAAATGTCATCAAAGCATTTATATTTGCATTTTCAATACGATCGACTGGTGAATACCAATTAATCAAGTGAGCTGTCGATGTGACTTGGTTTTCACGATCAATCGCAAATGTCGGATCTGCAAATGGTAATGGGGAACGTAAATAATACAATGCAATATGATCAATATAGTCCCACCAAAGTGAGACTTGATTTTCAAATCGACTCATCGTTGCCTCCCAATTTCATAAAATAAATACTGCTCATTCCGACCGAGCATGGACCCTGATTGTATACAATAGCATCAGATCCCTCAAACTCCGCGTCATTTAAATTATTAGAACCTTTTGGAAGAGATGTCATACTTACTGTGATTCCATAGTCGGATCCATTTTTCATCTCTTGTAAGGCATTGAGAACCTCTTCTCTACTATCATCGATGCGAAGAAATCTCTGGTTTCCATAGTGCATGACATGCGCGTAGATTTTTCGATAGAATGGCAAGAAGCAGTCTCTGTAAAGACTAACCACTTCACGTTTTGGACCATCCATTTTATATTCTTCGCAAAATCTGTTGGTATCTCTATACAAGTAATAGATTGCATCCGGATCCGTCAGGTGAAGCGGCTCATATAATTCTTTCACCAGTAAATCATTTAATTTCGTTAATAAGTATAGATACTCTTTGTCAGACGGTCCAGCCATACGACGAAACTCTTCTGCCTGATAACTGGTATCAAAGTTTGGATCATCGTCTAACTGCTCGTACAGCTGATGCATTAGAGCAGTTACAGTATACTTATGATACACTGGGAGCATGCGTAATCCATTAAAGAATTTGTGACATGCTAATCTTCCCACTTCAATCATAGCAATCGTATCTTTCGTACGCTGTTCAAAATTGCGAATGGTTGATACGTATACCGATGGTTTATATGCTTTATTAATGATTGGAAAGTCATACGGTAAAAGTGTTAATGCAATATTTACATCGGCACAATCTTCAGGCAAAGCGCCCTCAAGAGATAAATCGTTATACCCCTCAGTGATGTCACTTGTATCTATCAAACCAGCCAACGCACCATCGGTACGCTTGTTTAAAGCAAATGGACAAAAGCTGTACTGTAAACCTGTAACCGTAACAGCCATAGTCATGATGGATGGATTAACTTTATACTTGTGGTATACGTAACTCCAGCAACTATCTAATGATGTGCGTAATGCGTCTTCATATTTCATTTATAATTACCTCCTAGATCAGAATCTTTGCCAATCGGCAAAGAATCTGATAGTTATATGATATATCTAGTTCGGAAACACGGTCATCCCACCACTCCTCTGCGGTCTCATTTCTTATTGAACGATAGGAAGATCCTTGATCAAACTCCCGGTAATAATCAAGCGGGAGTTCAAGATTCTTATAATGATCAATCATTCTTCGAAGATAACGGATTGCATCAATGGTGTTTCCGGTTTCCATTTTCCGTATAAAGATCGTAAAGAACGTCAGCATCCCATCTTTGTGTAATGGAACGATTTCATCTTTGATTCCTTTCACATCGATGATATCTGGTGCACGATAGAAAAGTTCGATCTTTCGTTTCCCAACTCTTAGAAACGAGGAATACACATTCTTTGGTCGAAACTCGATATAGTCTCCGAATTTATTATGCGGACAATTTCTGGTCACAAAGATGGCATCTTTTCGGACATCTAAGATATCCGTTTCCTCTAAGTCATTCAAACGATAGAATTGCTCACGTGCTGCAGCAAATGCGTCTTTCTTTGCTTTTACGAGTTCTTTATTGGTACGTTCCATACGTCCAATAATGACGTCCTGTTCGTGTTTGGATCGATAACTTTCGATCTTTTTGATCGTCTCTTTTGGAAGGAGCTGGTACTCCTTAATTAAAGAGAGACCAGCTCGTTTCATATCATATTCAATGATCTGACGGTTGAACAGGAACGGAATCGTAGCATTCGTCCACGAGTCTTTCTGTGCGAATATCGTCATGTTCATTGTGTTTTTCTCCTTTCAGAGCAGCAATCGCTTCGGCTTCTTCCTGCTTGTCTTTTTCAATTAACTCTGGATTTTCAACGGTATCTTTAAATCTCCAGCCCTTGCAAGTATCTGGTGTATCGTCACATGCATATGGACAATCTGCATATAATTTACCATATTTCTCATCGGTCTTACAATCGGTACAGCAGATCTTTAATCCTCTTGGACAACCAACGGAACATACGGTACGTCCTTTACTGTAGGATACACTACATTTGTAGAAGTATTTGAATTTTTCATTTACATAGCAATGCTTACAGAATTCAGATTTACTACGCTGGCACAGGAAGCAATCGTCGGAATCACCCATCTTTTCAAGCGCGTATGTAAAGTTTCCAATGAATGCATCCAGATCGATGAAATCGTTGTCCCATTCTTCTTGTGTAGTCTCTGGTTTTGAATATGCGCTGGTGAATTTGAATCCATCATTTCGAACCGTTTTCATTACGTTATAGATTTCTTCTAACGGTTTTGTTGCCAGTTCTTCATCACTGAATTTGGTACGCATCAGCACCTTGGTATAGTTTAATAACTGAAATCCAGGTTTGTCTTCAAATAATTTATGGAAAAAGTCATGTAATCCTCCCTTGGTTTCTTCGATAATTAATGCATCACGGAAGGACGATTTTACCATATGAGACTGAAACGCTTCCCGCGCTTCAGCCATAACATCGTCTGCTCGAAATGGTTTGTTTCCTGGTGACATCTCATACAGTAACTTTGCATATGCTCCCATCAGCTGTCTCATACTAAAATTATAATATTTTGCTCTCATAATTCATTCCTCCTAATCTAATGCCGGTAATTCATCGGCAGTTAATGATAAATACAAAGCAAGCATTTCCTGCTTGCTTTCTTGTTCCACATAATAACCGAATTTCTCAAGTTTCTTCTTGAGCTTCTTCTTCGGCCACTTCTTAATCTTCTCGCGCATCTCCATTTTGTACGCCGGATCTTTTTTCTCATCTTCCTTGAGCTGTTGATTGATTGGCTCAACGATGGAAAAGACTTCGTCTGGGTCATACTCGCAAATCTTACATTTACCTTTGACGTACTTTAGGTAATCATAGACTGGATATTTGAACTCTTTCATGATGTACTGAGCCAGTACTTTTGGATACTTTTCGTGTTTGTCTTTTTCGGAGTATAAGAAAACAACGTTGTATCCTTTTGTCAAAGATCCATGTACCAATGTACCCAGAAAACTTCTACAATCATCCAGCTGATTCATATATGCGCGCTTGTACTCTTCCCACTCAGACGCCCATAATACTTCAGGCCGCGGAAAGAGATATTTTGGAGCATAAATAATCGTTGGATATTTCTCCTTGTCAGAGACACGGATGGAATCAGCCATGATAATATAATATGCATCCAAAATTCTCCAATCTTCTTCGCGGTCTAAGTAGGTCTGAAGGAAGGTCTTGCCATTCATATAGAACAGCATGACCCTCACCTCCTCTTATTTTCTAAATACCGGTACAGATCCCAAGGATGCTACCGGTGGTTTTTCCTGTTTTGTTGTCTTACAGCCAGCTTTTGCAAGTGCTTCCATCATAGTAGAAGAGCCAATGTCATTCTTCGGTTCTTCTTTTGGTTCTGGTGTCGGTTCTGCTTTTGCTACACTAGATGGAACATGCATTTCTCCAACGATTCCGCCGCGAACCTGATCTGCGAGCTCTTCTTTGGTTAAAATCCTTCCACCGTTTTTTACGACTTCTGATTTATAATCCTGATACAAGGCATCCGCTAAGCTAGTTGCAGTATCTTCTTTCGCATTCGGATCAATCAGACTAGAATAATCTGTTTCATCTTCTGCGTACTGATCAATCTGAGATGTTAACTCCATTGGATCAAAATCGATATCTACATCATCATCCACATCTACGATCTCAGGTGTTTCTACCTGAGATGGTTCTGGATGTGTACCAACCATTTCTTCTGGTTTTAATTCTGTCGTTGATGCTACTTTTGAAAAGTCCGGAAAGAACGGCTGTACTGGTTCTTCGGTATCATCTTCCAGTTCAGATTCATCAAGATCCTCATCGTCGTCGTCTTCATCTGGGGTTAACTTATCAAAGACATCAAAGCATACATCTCGTAACATATCGAAATCATAGATTCCAAAGATGTTATCCAGATCTTTATATGTCTTTGGTGTACCATATTCAGTTGCACGATGATCATGAATCAGTGTCACGAAATCGATGAGCTTATTAAATGCCGGGAAACTCATATCATCATCCGGATTGATCCCTGCTATACGGAAAGTGGTTACATAATCTGCATCGTGAGATGGGAATACTTCGCGCTGTTCCTGTAAATGCTCTGCAATCCAGACGATCACTAAGAATTTCGCAATTGCTTTTCGTTCTGCCATGTTTCTGTCTGGGAAGAACTCATCATCATCTAAGAATCCTTTGGACACTGCTTTCACATAGTTGTCAAAATGTCTCTGCTCTGCAGCTGGAATATGATATGCGTAGATCATATCTCCGATGCTTTCTCGATTACGAGAATCATATACAAACTTAAAGTTCTTATTGTCGATATGATCGATATCCTCAAATGCTTCCATGAAGTTTTTGAGTGTAAAGATCGCAGCCGGATGTTTGGAAGATAAGATATACATCCAAACAGCATCCTGCACTTTCTGCAGATACGTAAGATCTAACGTTACGTTTCCTTCAGTATCTGTACTATACAGCATCTCACGAACCGCATCCAGATCAATATCGAAATACTTCATATTGATCACACTGTCAATCACACAAGTTGGTGCAATACGATCGTCAATGATCAGTCTTCCAAGTTTCTCGATCGGCTCAAAATGCATTGCACAAAATCTTGAGAGTTCTACCCAACTTGGTTTTTCGACCTTTGGTGGTTCTACTGGACTTGGTTCAATCACAGGTTCCTCTGGAATCGGATATGCATGATCGATATGAGGAACCTGATAGTCTGGTTCTTCTTCTGCCGCTTCTTCGGCTTCCTCTTCCGGATCTACATCTTCATCGTCATCCTCATACGCTTCCGCTGGTCCAAACCATCCATCGTTTTCATCGCGATCGATATCAACCTGAGCTTCCTCTCCGGCAGTATCAAATGCACCTGGGAATAATTCTTCCAGATCAGCTGGAATGTCTACTTTAGAAACTTCCACAGATCTTTCATTCATGATCTCTTCGACGGAACGTTCTTTCGGACGTTCTTCACTTAAATCACGATCCTCGTAATCTTCCTGGCGTTTTTCTTTCTTGGATTTCTTTTTGCCGTTCTTAGCACCCTGCATCAAGAAATCCATATAAGATGGAGTCACCACAGACTGTGTCTGTGGCGCATCCTCATAAATATAATCATCACGATCATCAACGACAAACGGAGTTCCGTCGTCATCAATTTCTACGTTGTCACTGACATCACAGCTGACACTCTCGATATCACCCTGTGATTTCATGTATGCTAAGGTATACGGATCTACAAATTCCTGTTTCTTTTTCTTGTTTTTCTTACCCATAATTAGTTCTCCTTTGATTTTGATTTTTGCAACTGATCCCAGATTTCACCATATGGATCTTTCTTCTGAACCTTATCGTACTGCTTAATTTTATCATGTACGGTAAGTTTCTTTTTCTTCGGTTTCTTCTTTTCGAATGACGGCATAAACTCAGGATTATCTTCCACCATCTCAGATGCACTATGCAGTACATAACCAAGACGACGGATATCACCAATCTCTTCTTCCTGCGCCTGTGTCGTTACCTTACGACGAATATCCGCGAATCGATACTTTTTATGACATCTTGGACAAATCAGATTTACATAGTCTTTGTCATACTGCACAAGAGTTATGTTATCACAGTTGCATGTAAATAATTTATAACTCAAAGAATAAATGTATGCAAAGTCTAGCATGCAGATTTCTTCTTTTCCATCTACCATTCTGATTCCCCAGTTTTTATAGTTATCTTCATTTACACCGACATCTCCAATCATAAACACATTGGAGATCTCATGCAAAATATCGCGGATCTTATCTTCAAATCGATGCAGATCCGCTAACGTAAACGGCTGTACATATTCGAACACACCGATCAATCCATTTGGTAATGCTTCATAGGTTTTACAAACGCAACGATCATAACGCTCATATAAATACCGGCCATAGAGGAATTCCCTACGATTGTCAATCATGCCATCTTTATCAAGCGCGATCTTTACAGCCACCATACCCATCGGAGACTGCATATTAATTCCATAACGATTCGTTCCAGAGCCTAAGCCCTCGAACTCAATATGATATTTATGCAGGGTTTCCCTTACATAAACGCACTTGGTGTTGTTGTCTTCACCAAGCATGGTAATCTCTGTTAATTCAATCAATGCATCCATCGGGAAAGTATCTTTAATTAAAGAATACTTTCGATGTACGCTTTTCTTTTCCTGCTGGTTTTCCATTATTTATCCTCCCGAATCTGGAAGTGTTTGAATCCTTTAGATGTAAAATCAAGGTTTTCTTTCTTGTATTCTTTCATGGATTTATTTCCATTTCCAGACACGCCTAAGAGAAAATCATCTACTTTGCGCTTCTTTTTCTTCACGCCTTGTTTCAAAACTTTGGTTGCTTTCTTATCTTTCTTTGATGGTTTCGATTTCCGCTTCTCTTTCTTTTTCTGATCTTTCTCGAACTGCTTCCAACGCTCATAACGTTCAGAATCAGAAAGATTACGTTCTCTACCATCTGGATCTGTCGTCTTACTAAGAGATTCCATTGTGGATAATCTCTTACGAAGTTCCTTCTCTTTCTGCTTGGCTGTCTTTAAGTACTTCTTGACCTCTCGATCTCGTTCCTGATTATTCCAGAACATACGGATGTTATATCCTGCCTGATCTAATGCTGCTTTTGCATCTGCATCGTTCTGTTCTTCTAAGGTACGATAACGTCCATCCACTTTCACGCGGATATTTCGAAATTCCCATTCCTCGATGTCACGTAAGTAATTCTTGAAGTCTTTCTTGCTCTGAACACTGCCATGGAACTCTGGAACTTCATCCATATCTTTGACGCCATAAACACGGTTGTACTTATCAAAGGTTGCCAAATCATCTGATTCAAAATCAAATACATACTCGGAAGAATATCCACGAACTTGTGAACGTTCTGCTCGATCTGCAACTTCTTTGACGATCATAGAAAGACCTGGATTCTTACTAAAGATCTTCTTCTGTTCTTCCTTGGTCAGATCCATTGCAACTGGTTTATCTTCATAGGTCTTTGGACTATCTGGATCGATCATGGTATCCTCGACATCCTGATAGTCATCGATAAACGCAGATTCAATCATACGTTTATACTGCTCTGGTGAAAAGACTCTTGCCCGCATTTCATCCAGCTCTTCTTTAGATGTAATCTCTGGTAATGGATCCTTTTCGATAAACTCGTTCGGATCTCCATCGCTTAAGATGTACTCCATCAGTGCCTCTTGTGAGATACGTTTTCTGTCTTTTCCCTTATATGCTGGAATATACATTCCGGTTACGTGGATCTTACCTCTAAAGTACAAATCCACAAATTCCTCTTCCGAGTAGACGTCCTGCTTTGCAGCTACGGCATGTAAGAAATTTAAACAATGACGATATGCAATGATATACTCTGGCAATCGTCTGTAATTTCGTTTCTTACCGTTAATCTCCTGGAAGAGTTCGTAGAACTGATTTTCATCTTTCAGTTCTTCTTTGGACTTATGGTAGCTGTCTCCATAATCATGGACCACAACTTCGGAATAAATACTCCGTAATTTGTCCAATCGTTTTTGTGAGAACTTAATATGGTCTCTTTCGGGTTTCGCAGATTGTGCTTTTTTGATCTCTTCGGATCGCTGCTCAATCTGCTCTTCGGTGAGCTCCTTTTTTTCCTCATCGCCGAATCCAATTGATGGCATCGTTCTCATCTCCTTTCATAGTTATAGATGTACCTGCTATACTCAAAAATAATGTATAACTTTGATAGAATAGCTTGGTTTAATAAAATCGTTTCCGAAAGTATACGATTTCAATATCTAAACACCGTATTAATGAGGTTTCTTGCACGCGAAAGAAATAGAACTACCTAGGGAACATACAAATTCCCTAGGTAGTTTAATTATGCTTCTGGAGTTTCTGTAGATGTAATCTCTGCGTCAAACTCCTGTGGAGCTACTTCACCAGTTGTTTCAGTGGAAACAACCTCGGCGGAAAATCCTGGCATCAGATCACTCATATCCATACTCTCTCCCGGCTGTAACGGAGTCGGTTCTTCTACTGGTACTTCCTCAGATACCGGCTGCATTCCGATGGTTCCATCTACGAATCCATCTGTCGGAACTGCTTCATCTACAAATTCCTCTGGATGAGCGGCTCTGTATGCAGCTTCTTCAGCGGCTGCTTCTTCGGCTGCCTGTGCGCGCATAGTAGCAACTTTCTCAACTAACCAACGATCCGGTACGTATCCTGCGATAATACCTGGATTCGGCTGCTTTTTCTGCTCATAGCGGCCATGATATTCATTTTCTGGTAAGAGTTCACCTTCTGTTGTTTCAAAATATGCAGCGGCAATTCTCATATTTGGATAGATTACGGTTGGATAAGTAGCAGACAGTTCTAAGACAAGCTGTACTTCATCTCCAACGTTCACCATATCGGCAGACTGGTTTACAGAAAGACCAGCTCTTGCTAAGCTGCTAAGGCCAGATACTTTAATTACCAGATCTTTTGCCCATAAGGTCTCGTTGACTTTTACAAGATAAACGTTTCCAGGCCATAATACAAATCCATTTTCCGGAATCTCTGTCTGGTAAGTATCCTGATAACGCCCAAGATCCATTAACGGCATTTCACGTAAGTACTGCACATCTGGATCCATCGGCATTTTCATTGCGAAATGTCCATAGTCTTCTGGTCTAGTATCTACAGATGTCTGACCAATTGTGATGGTATCTCCGCCACCGGAGAATTCTCCTTCATCTTCCAATTTCACGAATGGATAAAAGGAAATCGTATTTCCTAATGTCAGGTCGATAGAGTTTGGTCCAATCTGAGAATCGGAGATATCCTTGTTAAATGGAGTCATCCGGATTCTCTGGTATAAGATCGCCTGTAAAATCGCTGCTTTGGTTAAAATAGCCATGTAGTTCTCCTTTCAATGTAAAAAATTAAGCGGCTTCAACTTCCTCTTCAGGAATCGGAGTAACGTCGGAACGTCCATCGATGTCCAAATAGACATACTCCTTCATGAGGGCATCGAAGCTCTCTGGTGTTAGTTCTTTTGTTTGCTGGCGTTTTCGTTCCAATTTATCCATCAGGTCATCGTCAATATACGGACGATAATCTTTGATAAACTGCACGTAATTGCCATAACACATATAAATTGGGATCGGAATCTTTCCCGTATTATGAACGGTCTGATGAATGGTCTTTGAAAGTGGAATCAGACCGATCTCGTTTGTATAGTGAAGTTCCATCACTTCTTCAGCGATATCAAACGCATCCACTGGAATTCCTTCCGCAATGTACTTATCCAGTACAACAGAGACGTAGTCTTCCAATGTAAATGGCTCGTGATGAATTTCAATCTTCACTTTCTTGTTTTCGTTATTCTCCTGTGGGTTCGATGTCACTTTTCTAAAAAAAGCACAGGAATCCATATCCACGTACTCTTTTAAGTATTGCACGTAATCACGATACTCCATAGAAGATCGAATCAACTTTTTGACTTCGTTAATCAATCTTCTACGTTGCTTCGTGGTTTCGTATTGTGTTACATATTCAAAGCCCTCTGGTTTTGCCATATGGACTTTTTTAACAAATTCTGATTTTCCCACAATGCTTCACCTCACTTTCAGTTATGTAGATTGTCGCATTGCGGGAATCCTAGGTTACTTAAAGAGATCTCCATACTCCCAGATAAACATAGTAAGTTCATCAAAGTAGAAAGTATCTGCTCCACCGAATTTTAAATCAAAGGGTGCATAGTCATCTTCATGACGATTTGGGATGTATGCTGGATTATTACTTCCGTAACCAAACGCAAATTTGTATTGCTGTTGGTAGATCATCTCACGCATAATTCCATCAAAGAATTTTGTAAACATGTTTGGACACGGCATATTTTCGAACGTACCCTTTTTAATGACTGGCAGCATGCAAAGATCTTCGCCTCCATTTCCATAAGTTTCAGTACGAAGCTTCTCATCCATAGTCATTAAGATTCGAACGGTTTTCGTATAATCATCCAAGATTCTTGGGTTTTCGATCTTATCGCGGTCTTGTTTTGTAAGTAAGTCGGTATATAGTAACACACATCCACGATATTTTTGACAGATACCTTTCCATTCATCTTTGTCAACCTTCGCGGTTTGTTCAATAAAGGCTTTCTCATTTCTACTTGCCTTGAATTCTCGGGCTTTCTTCTTATCATTCGTGATGGCATATAAAGCGTAGCGTTCCCGTGATGTGGTAAACGCTACACCTTCATTAACCTTAAGAGCGGCTCGATCTAAATAATACTTCCATATTCGCATAATTTCATGATTCCTTTCTTTGTATATGTGCAATTGTATAATTCATAATACCCATGTAACTCATTGAATTGATCAGCAACACTATCCATCTCAGTTTCTAATGGTACATCACTATCAAATAATATACCAGTATATCCAAGACTATCCATCGCAAACTTAAAGATTGGATTTAATACGTTAATATCCGTCATCAGCATCTCAAAGATCGGTCGACATTTTGCATAGTCAGCATCTGTGATAAGAGAAGATCCGAGTAATAAATAATAATCTTCTTTGACGTGCCGGTATTCAAACTCTGGAATTACCACAACAACGGATGCTTTCCGTCCAATGTTACAGCGAATCGGATGTTTTCCTAATAGGTATTCTGAATAGGTTACTGTAAATTCCTGATACTTCTCATCGTCAATTCGAATGTGACGCTCTCGGAAATATTCTGGGTTCCTGGTCTTCCGAAAGATCTTTGCATACTTTGGTACCGCTGTTAGGGCATATAATTCCCAATCCCTTGGAACTGCTGGATTGGGATCAATAATATCTGGGGAACACCAGTCTTTAATTTTATCATAGCCTTCTTCGCTAATATAGAATAGATATACGGTTTTCATTCGATAACCTCCCGGTAAATCATCTCAGCAAATACATAATAAAAGAGATTTGCTATCGAGAATGTGTCTCGTACGTTTGTGATACGCTTTACCTGATCTCTCGCATGGACTGTATTAAACGGCAACTGATATACGGTCATTTCAAATTCGAAGTTCATAAATTCCATCAATTTCGCGACCGGAGAAACATAAACTGAAATATCAACTGGAAGTGTTATCTTCGCATACACATCTTCCTCCATCGTTGTACAGATTTCTCCCATATTATTAACGATATAATCGAACTCATATTTGGTAATGATGCGTTTAATATAGAAATTATTCTCTGTATCTGAAACCCTTGTTTTCATAACCGTGGTATTTTGGTAACCAGATTTTGATCCAATATTAATGCGTTTGTCTAAGTACGCTGGTAATAATTCAAATCGAAAATGATCCATCATATAATTGCTGTACTCCGATTCACTCATGTCTTTCTTTTCTACGATATACCGTCGTGTCACAGGTCGTTCTTCTAAGAACTGGTTTTTGATTTTCTTACTGTCCGTAAATCCCCAGAGCACACAGGTTAGTCCATCCAGTTCTTTGCTATGTTTAAAAATGTCGTATTGTCCATATCGATTAACTCGTACTAAATCATGCTGACTCATAAATGCATAAATAAAATAGATGGTCATTTTCTCACCTCCCTTATTTTAATAGCTCACTATATGTGTGAATAAATTCTTTGAATATGTCATACTCATTCAATTTATCGTAATCGGGTTCTTCTTTCTCTGTGTCAAATAGATCAGATAAACAGAATTTATCCAATACAAATCGATACGATGGTCGAATGACCTTTACAAGAAATCCCAGTGGCTCATGTTTTCGTTGAATTAACGTATTTAAATAAAACGCCATGTTACTTGTGATATAGATTCGTTCATGTGCAGTCATTGCTACTTTAAATAATCGAAACGCATCATGTCCTCGGGTTTCACCTTCCACGATTTCAATCCGTTGTCGTTGAAACTTGGAAGCTAAGTATCGTATCTCATCTTGCGATAAGTCTTTTCGTTTGACTTCAAAAGCCTTACTATTTCTTTGAGACTTCCATAACTTGTAATGCTCTTTCTTGTCTGTATATGCATAGAGATCTGTAGACATCTTACCACTAAAGAACTTGTCATGTAACGCTGGATCTGTTAGATAGATCAACCAATACGTATACGTTTTGTCATTCGTCATAAAGGTCTTTAGCCTCCTCAGTTAAGTATTTTGATTTGTGAATTTTCCCTTCTTTTAGAAGTTTCAATTCTTTTTTCGCTCGCTTACTAGCTTTCTTGATTTGATCATTGGTATAAGATTCTCGCATCAAATCTTCATCTACTGCATCGAGCATTTCTAAAATTGCTTTTAATTCATCTGCCGGATCTCGTAATTCTCCTGGTATCATAAAGTCACCTCACTTCTTTGAATGTCTCAATGTCTATGAAATAATATATGACTGAAATGAGAGTATGGAGATCACTCTCCATACTCTCTTATAGAAGTTATTTATCCTCTGCGTCGGGAGACTTCTCGTCTTCAGATGTTTCATTATCAATAGTATTACCAGCATCGGATTCGGACTTCTTCTCCTCGGGCTCGTCCCGCTTTTTATCGGCAAGCCACTGTTCCAGCTCATCTAATACGCCGGATTCTTTGAGGTCATCCATCTCTTTAAGCATATTTCGAATAGACGCGGACATAATACCTTCTTTTGACGTCGGGTTGTCTTTGTATGTATTCACAATGATAACCAGAACAGAGAAGATTACGCTCACTACCATATAAACGTCGTTTTCGGCAACTTTTAATGGATGCAGTCCACATCCAACCAGTACGCTGTTTACGATAGCAATGATTGCTAAGATATAACGTACGTATACGGCTTTCGGGACATTTGCCCAATCTACTTCAGAAAATGCTCTTAAAATAGATTTAAAAAACTTTTTCATGATAAGCTCTCCTTTCATAAAGTCATTAGAAGAATGTCTAGTAAAACACTGGCGATCTGACGTTCTCTTAACGATAAATAAGGAGGTGCCACAGATGGCAAATAAAGAATTTCATGATCCGGTACTGAAAAATTGTGCGAATCACTATACGGAACATAGTATTTACGACCTGTTTATGGAAAGTGAAGAAGACGTGCAACGCTGTACTGGATGCCCGAATTTACTGTACATCACAGGTACTATGACATGTAAATACTTAGATACTACAAGGAGGGAAAAGTTATGATTATCGATCATGTATCTTATAGTGGATTACAGGAGGTATATGAATATCTCCAGCAGTCATACAAAGATTGGACAAAACGAAGAGTTTATGGATCTACAAACCGCTCCAGAGCATTAAACTACTGCGAAATTGACTATGAAATTTCAGATATTTCCCCAATCGAATTTTTAATCCTTCAGGGATTCTCTGATGGACATGCTGTTTATCGTGGAGAAAGAATGCTCTCATCTGTAGAATCCTTACCAGAAGAGATGCCACAAGCAGAAAAAGATGTGATTACAAAAATCCTTGGTTTTCACGCACAGATTACCACAAATGAAAACGCAAATGATTATATTGCAGACATGGTTTGTGTACCAGCCATGGATCGTTGCAAAGCCATTGTCCGTTTCAAAGGAGTTCAGATTTTAAGTATGATGCATTGTACAAATATGACGGACTTTTTTGAAGGTTGGTTAAAGGAAATCGTTTCACGTCCAAGTGACGATGGAGCACTTCCTGAGATAAAATTCCCTCTGTGGGCTGATCTTTTCAAGGAAATTTCGGAGGTAAAACCGAAACTTTCGTTAGAAGACTACTTAGCCCAGGGGTTGGTAACCAACTTCTATAAATACTGGAGAGACATGATCAAAGGACAGGACGTTGCAAGTAATGCGTTCATCCATTTCCAGTCGTACAACGGCTTATCTTATAACAAACCAGTCTTACAGGAAATCAAATTTCCAGAAGGTTGCATCTCTTTAGGAGCTGCAGACCCGGAGAAGGTTGGTGAAAATATTGGACGATTAAAATACTGGGCAAATACGCAAGCAAATATGTCCTTAGACGAACTGGTACCAATTACTAGAATGACCTTATGCTCTGAAATCAGTATGACTATTACAGTTAAATCTTCATTAGCAACGTTCTTATGGTTAATGAGACATTTGCCATCACATATGATCAATGACTATGAAGACTTACTGGTTGTGATTGGTCGAGCAGATCCAGTTCCGATTGAAGGATCTGAAGGTTTTGCAATTCGTAAAAATCAGGCAACAAAAAAAGCTTGGGATTTGATCGAATCTTATCATCAGAATAATCCATTACGTATGATGGATTTCATTCCGTATGAGACGATGATTAGCTACACCCTGATGGGTAGCGTCGCAGACTTTGGAATTGTCACAAACACATTGAGCAACTGGTTAAGTGAACCAGAAGATGAAGAACATGAACTCTTATATGAATATGAGTTACATGATATGGTGAAAACGATTGATAGCTTCGAAGAAATGGTTCGTGGGACCATTGGACATGTTGACTATAAGAAATAAGCAATATTAATCCCCTAGGAGACTCTTGTCAGACTCCTAGGGGATTCTCCATGTCATACCCGTTACTGCACACTCTAAGCAGCCGAATTGGTATCTGGAGTTTATCATTCGTTCTCGAACTGATCAAGTTGGGCTTATCGGCGGTCCTCGCGTAACTTTCGTTTCGTCATATTCTTTTCTTCGAAAAGGGATGTAGCGTGATCCCATCTTATGATAAAACTAGCTCGCTCTCGCCACCCGGACTTCTTGATCAGTTCGATTAGTTGAATGTAAGCAATCTACTATTTTTCTAGTAGGGTAAGTATATTTTAAAGGGTTATTTTGTTAACGCTTCCTGCGGCCGCAAGTTCGTATTAAGTATTAGTAAATACAACGTCTGCCTTCGCATCCGTTAAGCTCTCCAACCCCTTACGGGGTTGTTAGAGCGCTAATAATTTATAATTTGAACGCATTTCATGCGTGTCAAATTGATTAAAAGCACTCCATAAAAATCTCTATAATATCTACTAAATATGTAGAGTAATTTAAAAATTTTCTCCATACAGATCTTCAAATGAAAGATATATTATCTCATAGAAGACCAGAAAACAAAGGAGGAATTATTATCATGTCTAAAAAGAAACACAAAAACAAAAAACACGAAAAGAAAGGAGAGAAATACTTAACCATGGATGACGTCATTACAGAGAAACATGACGAAGCCATAGAAGAAATCATGAAGTTAAAAAAGAAGATCAAGAAAAAAGATAAGAAAGTCAAAAAGAAAGCTAAGAAATCTTATAATGGAATCTTATCTAAATATTCTCCAACAGCTGAGATGGAGAAAGTAAGACTGGATGCATACAAGCATATGAAGAAGATTGATCTTCTTGGAACCATTGAAGAATTATTCAAGAATGCAGGACCAATCATAAAAACGATTGCAAGATTGGTTGCGAGTTTGATCACCTTATTCTTCCAGTGTAAGACTATTAGAGAGTTAGTTCCAATGAAGTTCTTAGCAAAGATGGAACGAGTCTATCAATTTGCAATGGCAATCTAAGAAAGGAGAAGGGCTATCTGTATGGATAGCCCTTACATACACGCTGTGTAGAAAAGAAGAACTACAAAAAATCGAAAAAGGAGAAAATCAATGAAAGCCAAAAAATGTGATACCATATATTGCATGATACCACGTCATGCGAGGATGAATCGTCATCGTAAACAAAGTTTGTATAAATCAGTTGCCGCTTGGTCTACTAATTATGATGATCTATGTGATTATATGAATCAGCATAAAACAAGAAACGAATTTGAGATTCTTATAGGAACCAAAAAGAAATTTAAGAAAGAATCTCCAGATGCGTATGAATTAACGGAACTTATATTCATCCATAACCAATTAACGATACGTGGATATGCAGATGATCTTTGGGAGTTGGTTTCTAAGAAACGAGAGTGTTATAATAACAGCATTGGAATTTTATCATTTCTTGCATTAGATGAAGGAACGGATAAAAATGAAACTAAGATTTTAAAGAAAGCCATAGCGATTCTCGAAGAACGTCGTGATATGGACTGTGATCCTGTTGATCCAAAGATCTTGCAGGAAAATCACGAATTAAACCAGCAATGGAAAGAGCATTTATAGAAAGCGTCTAAATGGCGCTTTCTATTTTCTTTGGCACAATCCCTTAAATCAAAGATAGAAAGGGGTTAAAGAACATGCTGTCTGAGATTATTCAAACATTAGAAGATCGCGCCATTCTCGAAGGAGGAGGCATCATGCATCATAAAGACAAAGGGCTTCAGGTAAATGAAGTTCCAATTAACGAAAATACCTTAAAGACCTGGAAAAAATCCCATTATGGAGGATACTTATCTCATTTTCGTTGTAGCTCCAATACGAAAGGTATTTTATTTATTCACCGCAATATTTTAGTTGGAGCAGTCAACATCGAAAAACACCCAAGTGATGGATTCACCTGGATCCAAGCTTTGGAAGTCAATAATGAATATCAACGAAAAGGTCTTGGAACCAGACTCTTAAAGAAAGCGATGTCTTTAGGAGCCACGGACCTGTCTGTAGATAAGAATAACTCTGAAGCCATCCATATGTATTTAAAGAATGGATTTAAGGTTTATAAAGACACCGGAAACCAATATTTCATGTCTACAAGAACCAGCGCCTCAGAGGTAAAAATCAGTGATCCAATTAAAAAATCTTCTGCGGCCGCACCAACTAAGGAGTCTACGATTGTAAATCCGAAACTTTTAACAGAAACAGTGGAGACCTCAGCTACCGGTGACACTATTATTAATTTACAGAATTTTGAGAGTGGATTATTCAATTTCATATTGGTGATTGGACTACCTGGAAGCGGGAAAGGAACCATCGGTAGAGAGATCGCAAAGAAGTACGGAGCCGTTCATTTAGAGCTTGACATTTTTGATCAATGTGGAAATATGACCGATGTCGATATTCGTAGAGCAGGCGAACCATTTTCAAGGTATATCTTGGATACTCCAAATGGTCAATGGTATCGTACGAACGCAAAGACCTTATCACTAAATGAAAAGCTTCAGGGTAATCATGATTTCATTCTATATGCGATTGGATATGCGAAAGCACATAAGGATCAGATCTTTGTACTTGATGGCACTCCGATTTATGCAGCGATGGAACCAGAAGAAATTAGAAACTATCCACTCGTTATGAAAGGAACCGACGCCAGGCAAAGTTTTGACAACAAAGTGGGACGCGACCAGGGTAAAGGGAGTTCCGATAAATTGCACAGCAATGTGTCCAGAGCGTACTTGGATGGACTTTTAAATTACTACTGGAACGATTGGGATTACTTAAAGAAGTTTACCGATGAGGTAGCAGATAAGTCTGAGGAGAATTCTGAAAATTTTCAGTAGCTGACACGGTAGAAGAATCTGTCGTTGTCAGCGAAAAGGACCAGCGTACTCTTGAAATATGTACGGACTTAAATAAGCGATTGAACTCATATGGTTACGGAGTTCCAGTAAATGGGAAACTTGTAGAACTAAACGGTCCAGAATTTGCAAATGCATATCGAACCATGAGTTGTTCTGAATTCGAGAAATACAAAGGTGGTGTTTGTTGGGATTATGCAAAGTACCAGCATATGTATTTACGATTCAGAGGAATCATCAATCAAAACTTTTATATCGAGTTACACGATAAGATGAGTTCTACACATACCTTCACAGTTGTCCCAATGGATGGGTATGGAATATACATCGAATCTTCATTTCTTAAAATCCAGGGTGTCTATATCAGTACATCTCTCGATTGTATCGTGAGTTATATTTTGAAAAATATGACCGATCATGTATCAGATTTTGAATTACGAGAATATAGAGATCCAAGATCTGGAAGAACGACCTTAGAGTTTATGAACTGGTGTATCCATAGAGGAAAACCGATTCGCATCGAATATGTAGAGACAAGAATCATCGATCATGGGAACTACAAAGAGATCGTAGAAGTATAGCCGAAATAGAATTTTATTTCGGTATATACATCTAAATAATTTATATAATAGAATGGGAACCTCAGGTTCCCATTCTATTATATAACATTTTGTAACTTTGAAATAAAAATTTAAATCCCTACGAAACAGCGTCCGTAGGAATCATTTTATATTTTTTTAGGTATTTTGTATAGGGTTACT